>OGLR01000199.1_pt1 | contig 35450 bp, 29 predicted proteins | sample 1572931 | NCBI WGS metagenome assembly OGLR01 (sample SAMEA2581997, study PRJEB24529) | metagenome | biome: Human gut stool | place: China | collected 2011 | reverse complement strand
AACCAAAACTCTCAAACAAGTGAGTTAATATTGGAACATAGAACTGGACACCCTATTTTCCATCACGATTTTTACTAGCTATTACCATCGAATAGAGAAAATGCTAACCTATGAATCCAACTTTTTTTTGCAAAAGTACTCATTTTATCCTAAAAAAGAAAAGATAAGGAGGATATTTATTTTGCTGTTTCAAATATTGCACTTGATTATTTGCATATATCAAATAATAATTGTAAATTTGCGGTGGAAATATAAACTTCGAAGATTATGGCAAAGGAAAGAATCTATCCGGTAGGAGTGCAAACCTTCAGCGACATTATAGAGGAAGGTATGATCTATGTAGATAAAACCGCCCTCATTTACAATATGGCAAAGAAATACAAATATGTGTTTCTTAGCCGTCCACGCCGTTTTGGTAAGTCCCTGCTAAGCAGTACGCTGCGCTCTTACTTTGAAGGAAAGAAAGAGCTTTTCAAAGGACTCGCTATCGAAACTTTGGAGAAAGAATGGACAGAATATCCTGTACTCCATTTCGATCTGTCAACCTTCAAGAACTGCGATTTATCTCTCTTTCCTGAAAAATTCGACATGCAATTACGCAGGTTCGAAAAGCAATTCGGAATAGAAGATATGAGGAAAAGTGCCGGTAACCGCTTAACCCAGCTCATAGAACAGGCAGAATCGATGACCGGCAGAAAAGTCGTTATCATTATTGACGAATACGATGCTCCTCTACTTGATGTGTTGCATGATGAGACCAAACTGGAAGCAGTAAGAACTATCATGCAGGAGTTTTATGCGCCTATTAAAGCGAACAGTTCGCATATTCATTTTGCCTTTATCACGGGAATCACAAAATTCTCTCAACTCAGCATCTTCAGCACCATCAATAATCTTACCAACATCAGTATGGATCCGGAGTTTTCTACCATCTGCGGCATCACCAAGGATGAACTGGACACCGTTCTGAAAGAAGATATTGCTTTGCTGGCTAGCAAAAATCATGTATCATACAAAAGAATGAGAGAATTGCTAAGAGAAAACTATGATGGTTACCACTTCAGCCGGGAAGGTGAAGATATCTTCAATCCATACAGTCTCATGAGAAGTTTTGCGGCAGGATTCATCGACAACTACTGGTATGCTTCGGGTACATCAACCTACCTGATTCATCAGATGCAACATTTCCATACAGATGTCACAACACTTGACGATATGTTTGCCTTTTCCTCATCCTTCGACCGTCCTACGGAAAAGATGAGCGATGCCTTGCCTTTGCTCTACCAAAGCGGCTATCTTACCATCAAAAAGTATGACCCGCTGAGCAATGGATATTATCTAGGCATTCCTAACAAAGAGGTAAGGGCAGGATTAATGGAAATACTCCTACAATAAATATAAATGGAAAAGAAAGAAACAAATACACTCAGTATATTTCAGCGCCCGGTATGGGTAAGCCTGTTCGCCCTTACGGCTGCTATCTCGTGGGGATGGGCTTACCCATTGATAAAAATGGGAATGGAGGAATATCAGATTACAGCAGACATGACCGGAAGCAAGATGCTTTTTGCAGGCATCCGCTTCTTCATCTCCGGCATCATCATCCTTGCCATCGCCAGAAGTTCGCATCGTAAATTCGGATTCAAAAAGAATGCTGCCCAGAAGGAGAATCATGATGTTCAGAAGAATGGAAGCTTCAGTTTCCTGACGAATACAAATGTCTGGTTCCTTCTCCTCTATGCACTCCTCAACACCACCCTTCATTATGCCTTCTTCTATTTCGGACTCTCGCATAATGCTGGAGCACGTTCGGCGATACTCAATTCGATGAGCGTCTTCACGGTGGTTATCCTTGCCTGCATCTTCTTCAAGAGCGACAGGATGACGTGGCGAAAGGCATTGGGCTGCATCATCGGATTCCTGGGCATCCTAGCCTTGAACCTTGGCGGAAAGGAAAGCGGAAGTTTCACATTCCTGGGCGATGGTATGATTATCCTCAATGCCCTGTGTGGAGCCAGTGCTTCCCTGCTGACCCGAGGATTGAGCAAGAGGGTGGATGTTTTCGTAGGAACCGGTTATTCGCTGAGCATCGGTGGAGCCTTGCTGGTGATTCCTGCATTGTTAATGGGTGGCTATCTGCCAGTCATCAGCTTCTGGGGCATCACTATCCTTCTGCTGCTCATTGCCATCTCAACCATCAGTTTCGCTCTCTACAACAAATTATTGAGCTGCAATCCCGTAGGAAAAGTAGCGATATACAATTCGCTCATCCCCGTAGTAGGAGCCATCACATCCTGCCTCTTTCTTGGCGAAGCCTTCTACTGGAAGTATCTGATAGCAGGCGCATTGGCTACCGCCGGAATTTATATCATCAATAAAGGGAAGAAATAAATTCCGGTTGTTGCCCATACAACCCATATAGAAAGCAAAGCCAACTATTTCAAGATACCCGTTTCGCGCTCCTCATTGTTGATATTCCGCTGTATCTTACGGTATTCCTTTCCCCGATTGATATTCCAGGCAACACCGATACGGAACAAATTACCTCCCGAATTGTCATAACCACGAACCTGCTTACGGAGCAAAGCGTTGACGATTTCTGCTGAATAGGATTTCGGATGAGCCATAAACGGATTTATGCATATAGAGCGTAAAATCGAAATCACCTATATGATAACTGGCAGAGGCAGCCAATGAAGGAGGATTATGCCCGATGTTCTCTCCCTCCATAAAATTCCAACCGTTATCAGCATACAGCATCACTGTCCATTTTCCCCAATATCCCTGTAATGTTCCACCATAATTATAAGCGGTATAACAATGACTGTACTCATCGCCCTTATTGAAAAAACGGTAAATACCTGCATTCACAGATAATATAAGGTGATCGGGAATAATGTCAAACCGGGTATCATTCGTAAGATACAACATATTACAATGGGGCTGATTCGTCTGGGAATAAAGAAACTGATCATTTTCCGTGCGGGTGTATTTCGCCAAATCACAATGACGATTGATGCGATAATTCAAGGTAAAATCAGTATTTATCCTTGGTTTACAGAAAGAGAATACCACCCAGTTCTCATATCTACTGTTAGGCTTAAGCGAAGGATTACCCACAGTCCATTCCATACTGTTCTTTCGAATACGGGTATCCGAAATCATAGCTATCTGCGAAATATGCTGTGATAATTCACTTCCCAAGCGGATCAGAAACGAAGATGTCAAGGAATAAGCCAATGTGAGTTTCGGACGACAAAGCCAAAAACTAAATTCCTCATCTCCCTGTCGATAAGTCTGATTACTCAACCCGAAGCCAGCTACATAAGTTAAACGGGATGTTCCTTCCTTGAATTGCCCCAAACTTCCCTTGATTTGTGCAAAACCATAAATACCCAATGAACGGATACCATTCTCGCTAACCACATCACCCAAATACTGATTATCCATATATTTCCAGTTCAAGTTGGTTCCTGCAGAAAAAGTAAAGGGTTTCAACCGGTTTTCATAGATAGCCTCGGCTATGAGCGAATAGGTCTTTCCATCTACCTGATATTGATAGGGTTCGCCCTCACCTTCATAATAGGCTCCTTTGGTATGAATATAAGTGCCCAAAACATCTGCCGACAAAGACTGATGCTTGCCCAACTGATGATAGAAATACAAATCGAGAGCAGGAGTAAAATCCCTACCCTTGCTGGTTCTGCAAACAGGATACGCAGGCTTTCCTGATTCAGAAAACCACATCTCATTCGATGTATAAGGATGATTGCAGAAATCCGTGGTAAGCGTTGTCTGGAATACATATAATGCAGAATCAGCCAGATTATACTTCAACTGCAATGTATTACCATAATTTTGAGTTGCCCCATTCATGATTTTTCGAGATATCTGATACTCAGAACCATCATGTAGAAGATACTGAGCATCCTCATTATATTCGGATGCCTTATTATCCACATAAGTCTGCTCATATAAAATATTTAATTGGCTCTTGCCCCTATTGACAGATGCATAGACATCGTTCGAACCGAGCTTGGTAGTTAGCGCATTAGTCAGGTTGAAGCCCAAACTGCCACCCGATGAAGCCCTGCGGGTATGAATATCTATCACGTATGCAATATTCTTTCCATATCTTACGCCAGGGCTGTCGATATAATCTACACTCATAATAGAAGCTACATCCAGCATCTGCACGTCATGCATATTGGCGAGAATGCCATTGATACGAATCTGCACTTCTCCTTTATTATCGGTAGCAGAAATGGAACGGCCAGCCTCATCAACCCTGATATGAGGCAAAGCCAACTTTCCTAAAAGCGAAAAACCTGAAAAAGAACGCTGCTTCTGAATATCGCTTGGGAATATCAACTTACCATCTTCCTTGTTGACCACTCGTGCCGCCTTCACAACAACCTCTTGCAAGGCTATAGAATCATTCGATACCTTCTGGATCTCCTGGGCACGTATTTCTACACAAGAGATCAATGCCCACAGCATCACCATAGCTGTTAACAATTTACTTTTCTTCATTGTCATCATATACTTTTTCTAAAACTTGTTTTCTGCTGCAAAGGTATCAAAAAGAGAAGACCGAAGCGAAAAATATGGCTGACATGAGTCTGACATTTATCAATTAACGAATATTATATCGAGTTTTATACCATCTTTCATAGAATTTCTGTACTTTTGCATTTGAATCTTTAAACAGTATATCATTTAAACAGAATAGATAATATGAAACTGAAAGCATATCATTCCATCCTCATCTTCGCCATCCTTGTGATGTCTGCAGCATTCTCCAGTGTGAGCAACTACCGCAAGGCACAGTATGCCATTGTACAAGATATGAACAAAGCTTTGGCTCTGACTCTTCAGGAAAATAAATATCAATGGATTACGCCTGATACCATCCAGAGCTACCGCTCACATCTCAGCATCGACCTGCTGAAATCGACCAGTAATCTCTGCTATGTAATGGAAGACAGAAGAAGAGGCAAAAACAATTCCCAGCTGGTAAATAGCGCCAACCTGCTCAGCAGCAAAGAGATGCTTCTCAACGAGCATTCTATCCAAAGTTATGCTAACTGTTCGATGGCAGATGTTTTGAGTATGAGCAACCAGCGGACATCTTTGACGCTTACCCTCATGGCTATGATTTGGGCTATTGCATCGCTATACTATCATCGCAGAAAACAACCCTGGAATCATGAGGCCGATATGTTCGGCACCATGTGCTATTCTCAAGACGAGGATTCCTTCTACAATCAGGAAAACGGACAAGCCATCAAGTTTACTCCGATGCAGCATCAGCTGATGCAACTCTTCTTCAACAATACGCATCATCAACTCTCCAAACAGGAGATTTGTAATGCTCTTTGGCCCAAGAAACCGGATGCCAGCGAAACGCTCTATACCTTGATTCGCCGTATCAAACCGGTGATTGAGCAGAATAGCAACCTCATGATTGAGTCGGAAAGAGGCAAGTCTTACCGACTGATAATCAGATAAGTTCAGAAATGTCAGCCAAATGTCAGGCAAATAACAGTCAAATGTCATACTTGTTATTTGGCAGTTTTCAATCTTCTTCATACCTTTGCAGCAAAAATACAAAAGGAGCAAAAGAGCAAAGATATGAAGAAGATTTTTTTGATAGCAGTTGTCTTGCTGATGATGATAAACTTCATCATCAACTACCACCATGAAGTTACGAAAGAGGAACATACACCCATGTCGGATTTCAAGACCAAGGTAGAGATGGCACCCATGAAGGAATACAATGATCCGGACTTCGGCTACGTTGTCAAATATCCTTGCTTCTTCCAACAGGAGGATACTTCGGTATCGGGATACCAGGGCTATGCCCGCTTCTCATTCACCAATCATGCCAATATCATCCTGGAGAGTTACGTTACCCCCAACTATAGCAACACCCTCCAGGCTTGTGCCGATTCTCTAGCCCAGAAGCTTCATTCGGAGAGGACGATGCAGGCATCGAATAAAGCATTCATCCTCTCTGGTCCTGTTTATGAAAACGGAGTAAGAGTAGATGGCTACAGTCATTACGATAAATTCATCAAGAGTGGCAGAATACTCTTCGTCTATTCCCTCACCTATCCCGACAGTTACAAGCCAGCCATGCCCCGACTGTTCAAACTCATAGACGACTGGAAGGTATTGGGAGCATATTGATCTGCTTTGAAAAAAGCGCTTGATTATTTGCATATATCAAATAATAATTGTAAATTTGCGGTGAAAATATAAACTTCGAAGATTATGGCACTTTTCTGATACATCTAAGAAGCAAATAAGAAACGTTTATTATGTCAATATTCAGTCGCCTCTTTGGAAAGAAGAACAATCTCACCGTGGACTCTGACATCAAGAAAAAAGATGCCGGAAGCAGAAATATTGCCTTCGTGGATACCGAAGTGGGACTGAAAGACCATAAAATACACGATATCGGGGCATTAAGTTATGACGGAGCCAACTTTCACCAAGCATCACAGACGGCACTGAACAAGTTCCTGCAGGAAAGAAAGGTTAACTATATCTGCGGCCATAACCTCATTCACCACGATGCCCGCTATCTCCCACTCAACGGCATACTGATAGATACCCTCTATCTATCCCCACTCCTCTTCCCCAAGCGCCCTTACCATCATCTGGTAAAGGATGACAAGCTGATGAGCGAGCAGATGAACAATCCTGTCAATGACTGCGAGAAAGCCAAGGAGCTGTTGATGGATGAGATTGCTGCATGGAATCAATTATCTGAGAAAAAGAGAAGAATCTTCACCTTGCTGCTCCAGCATGAAGAGGAATTCAGAGGATTTCTGATGTATGTGGGAGCCATCGACACGGAAGATACTACATCGGATAACACTATATCAGCTGATACCATATCGGATAATACCATATCGGATAATGCAATCTTAGAAGTTTCAGAATTCATTCTTTCTGAATACAGGAATCATATTTGCGACCATGCCGATATTCCGGCTCTTGCTGCCCAGTGGCCTTGCGGCTTGGCATACGCCTTGGCTCTCATAGGCACAGACGATTACCAATCTGTTACCCCAGGTTGGGTACTCTGCCATTATCCAGAAGTAGAACATATCATCTATTTGCTCTGCCATACCCAATGCACCGATGGCTGCGAGTATTGCAACCGCATGCTCGACATTCATCACAACCTGAAGCAACTCTTTGGCTATGATGCCTTCCGTACCTATGACGGCGAACCGCTGCAGGAACAGGCATCGCAGGCAGCAGTGGATGGCAAGTCATTATTGGCGATATTTCCTACGGGTGGCGGCAAGTCGCTCACCTTCCAGTTGCCAGCCCTGATGGATGGCAGAACCATTCATGGACTCACTGTGGTTATCTCGCCTCTGCAATCATTGATGAAAGACCAGGTAGATAACCTCGCAGACCGCGGCTTCACCGATGCCGTAACCATCAACGGTCTCCTCGACCCTATCTCCCGCTCCCTAGCCATCGAACAAGTACAGAGCGGAGATGCCACCTTATTATATATAGCACCAGAGATGTTGCGCTCCAAAACCATCGAGCGCATCCTGATGGCACGGCATGTGGTGAGATTCGTCATTGACGAAGCTCACTGCTTCTCTGCATGGGGACAAGACTTCCGGGTGGATTACCTATACATCGGCAAGTTTATCAAGGAATATCAGGAACGCAAGTTTGGCAAGGATGCAATGGCCCGCAATCATGGTCAAACCCTGATACCCGTATCTTGCTTCACCGCCACTGCAAAACAGAAGGTGGTGCAGGACATCTGCGACTATTTCAAGCATTGGCTGGGCACCGACCTCCAGCTCTTCGCCTCATCAGCCTCACGTACCAACCTGCACTATTCCGTTATCCACGTAGATAGTGACGGCAACAAATACAATCTACTGCGCTCGCTGGTAGAGCAGGCTGACTGCCCTACCATCATCTACGTATCCCGCACCAAGCGAACCCGGGAACTCGCCCTGAAGCTGACCCGTGACGGCATATCCGCCCTGCCCTATAATGGCAAGATGGATGCCGATGAGAAGATACACAATCAGGATGCCTTCATGAGCGATAAGGTTAGAATCATCGTTGCCACCTCCGCCTTCGGTATGGGTGTAGATAAAAGCGATGTGGGGCTGGTTATCCACTACGACATCTCCGACTCTCTGGAGAACTATGTACAGGAGGCAGGACGTGCAGGAAGAGATCCACACCTCAATGCCAAATGCTATGTACTCTATAGTGACGAGGACTTGGACAAGCACTTCATCCTGCTCAACCAAACCAAGCTGAGCATCAGCGAGATACAACAGGTATGGAAAGCCGTTAAGGATTTTACCAAACTGCGCCCCCACGTAAGTTGTTCGGCGCTGGAGATAGCCCGTCAAGCCGGTTGGGATGACTCGGTATCCGACATAGAAACCCGTGTTCGCACCGCCCTATCTGCTCTAGAACAGAGCGGATACATTGAGCGTGGCAACAACATTCCGCACGTCTATGCCACAGGTATCACCGTCAAGAACATGGACGAGGCAAGACTGCGCCTCACCGAATCACCCCTGTTCTCGGAAGATGAGATGCAGAATGCCATCCGCATCATCAAGTCGCTCATCACCCAGAAACATATAGCCAAGGCACAGGATAGCGAGGCAGAATCCCGCATCGATTACCTCGCCGACATCCTCGGACTCAGCAAGCGAGACGTCATCTCCTCAGTTGACAGAATGCGACAGGAAGGCATCCTTGCCGATACCCGTGACATCTCAGCCTATCTGCAAGACATCAGCGACAAGCAACGCAAGCCTCAGCAGATGCTGGAAAACTTCGCCAAACTGGAAAGATACATTCTGGAACATATCCCGGATGAATCGCTGCATATCACATACAAACAACTCAATGACAATGCCGTACATGACGGTATCACCACTTCTACAGAAAAGCAAATCCGCACACTGCTATACTTCCTGGCAGTGAAGGGTTATACTCACAAGAAGGAAGACGGTGTCCGCAATCTCATCGTAACAAGAGACAAGGATATAGAGACCATCATCAAACGATTCGAAAGACGAATTGAGGTTTGCCGATTCATCATCGAAAGACTATATAGGTTGGCTGAGGAAAACAGTAAAGCTGTAACAGAAGGGAGCAACAATAGCTCTTCTGTAGATTCAAGAGAGAAGCCTCTTCAATTCTCGGTGGTTGAACTTCTGAACGATCTGAAATCCAACAATCAGTCTCTCTTCTCCGACTTCTCTTCCCTGCAGTTGGAAGACGTGGAGGAAGCCTTGCTCTATCTCTCTAAGATAGGAGCCATGAAGCTGGAAGGAGGATTCCTGGTACTCTACAATGCGATGGCGATTAAGCGCACCAAGGAACTTCGCCTGCGCTATAAGCAGGAGGATTATCGCATGCTCAACGAATTCTACAAGCAGAAGATTCAGCAGATTCACATTGTGGGCGAATATGCCAACCTGATGGTAAGGGATTATGACGCCGCCCTGCAATATGTGCAGGATTACTTCCAGATGGACTACCATCGCTTCATCTCAAAATACTTCAAGGGCAACCGGGAGGCTGAGATAGAGCGCAACGTAACACCTTCGAAGTATAAGCAACTCTTCGGAATGCTCTCCAAGCGACAGAAGGAAATCATCGACGACCACGAGTCCCACTGCATCGTAGTCGCTGCCGGTCCTGGCAGCGGCAAGACACGTGTGCTCGTACATAAGCTTGCCTCTCTCCTTCTGCTGGAAGATGTAAAGCACGAACAACTCCTGATGCTCACTTTCTCGCGTGCAGCCGCTACCGAGTTCAAGCAGCGACTGATGCAACTCATCGGCAATGCCGCCCATTTCGTAGAAATCAAGACCTTCCATTCCTACTGCTTCGACCTGCTGGGCAGGGTTGGCAATCTGGATGAGGCTGGAGATGTGGTTAAGCAAGCCGCTGAAATGATCAACAACGGAGAAGTGGAGCCCAATCGCATCAGCAAGACCGTGCTCGTTATCGACGAAGCGCAAGACATGAGCAAGGATGACTATGCCCTAGTCACTGCACTGATGAAAGCCAACGAAGAGATGAGGGTAATAGCCGTAGGCGATGATGACCAGAACATCTATGAGTTTAGAGGTTCCAACTCGCAGTATCTCTATGAATTGACCCAGACAGAACACAGCCGTTTCATCGAGATGACTGAGAATTACCGCAGCCTTCGCCATATCGTGGATGCTGCCAACGACTTCGCCCGCAACATCCGCCTGCGCATCAAATCTACCCCTATCATTTCCATGAGTCAAGAAGATGGAGTGGTAAGAATCGTGAAGCATCCATACGAGATTCAGGAGAAAAAGGTTTATATGTATCGGCCTATTCTTGAAGATGTTACGCGATTACTTGAAAGTAACGCTTCAAAAGAAACCGAGGCATCTTCCCTCAAGAAGAACGAAACCATCAGCATCCTCACGCAGACCAATGAGGAGGCAGTCATCATGCTGGCTCTTCTTCATAGCCATAACATCAAGGCCAAGCTGGTGCAATCAATGGACGGCTTGCGCTTCTGGAATCTGGCAGAGGTAAGATACTTCTTGAAGAAAATAGACCAAGGCATCAAGGAAACGAAATCCCCTATCATCCCTGATGATATTTGGGAAGCAGCCAAGCAGCAGACATTCAAAAAGTATGCCACCAGCCAGGCATTGCCATATCTGCGCCGCAGTCTCCAGATATTTGAACAGACCAATCGTGCCAAGTACTACAGCGACCTGAGGGAGTTCGTGTTCGAATCATCAGTAGAAGACTTCTGTGACATCTCGAAATCAGACATCGTGGTCAGCACCATCCACAAGGCAAAAGGCCATGAGTTCGACCATGTACTGATGCTCATTACCCATCCCGAGCATCCTACCGATGACATACTGCGCCGATACTATGTGGGCATGACCCGTGCCAAGCGTACGCTTGCCATCCACACCAACGGCAATCTCTTCGACAGCCTGAAAAGTGCCCAACATCTCTATGATGCCCAAGCCTACGATGAGCCCAATGAAATAGTGCTTCAGCTCTCACACAAGGATGTAAACCTGGGCTTCTCCAAGCCTCACAAGGATGCTATTCTTTGCCTGAGAAGCGGTATGCCGCTAACCTATCACGACCATTGCCTCTGTCTCCCATCAACAGGCAGAGACATAGCTCAGCTCTCCATCAAGATGAAGGAGAAACTAGGCAAATGGGAGTTGAAAGGCTACAAGGTAACCGCAGCCCGAATCCGCTTCATCGTGGCATGGAAGTCAAAGGATGCACCGAGGGATGAGAAGGAATCCGCCATCGTGCTCGCAGATTTGGTGATGAAAAGAATAATGAAAAAATGTTGATTTCCGTAGAATGTTATTAATTTTTTAACACACATAATTTGCTAGTTTCCAACATTTTTCTTATTTTTGCAGGGACATTCTGTATCTCTTATATAGAGATTCAGATGACTGACATCAAAAAACAAACATGATTCGCATGATGAAAGAGACAAATATACAAGCACAGGTTACGTCCACTATTGCAGGGGACGACGGCAAAGTCGTGGGAGAATGACTATTTTTTCACTTTCAAAACATTATAATTATGAAATATCCTCTTATATCAGAATACATTGAATCCATTAAGAATTCTGAAGACAATTTTAATGAGCTCACCAACCTTCGTCCTGTTTACGATGAAGCTGGTGAGATAGTGATGTCTAGCGGTAACTTTGCTGTGGTATTCAAGATGGAAGATGAATCCTCTGGGAAACTATATGCAGTGAAGTGCTTTTTGAAAGAGCAAGAGGGACGTGATATAGCATATCAGCAGATAACAGATGAATTGGAATATGCGTCATCAAACTATTTGTGCTCCATCAAGTACTTCCAAAAAGAATTGTTTGTTGATTCTACAGTTTCTTCTGATACTGAATTTCCTGTATTACTCATGGACTGGGTAGAAGGAGTTACGCTTGATAAGTATGTTCATCAACACATATCCGATAAATATGCTTTGCAGCTTATCACATATCAGTTTTGTAGAATGGCAGCCTGGCTGATGTCACAACCATTTGCTCATGGAGACCTTAAGCCCGATAATATCTTAGTTACTGAAGATGGGGCCTTAGTACTAGTTGACTATGATGGTATGTACGTGCCCGCTATGCAAGGACAAAAGGCGCGAGAATTGGGCAGTCCTGACTATCGCCATCCAATGCGTACAGAAGATTGTTTCAATGAACATATCGATGATTTTCCATTGGCGCTTATTGGTATGTCTCTGAAAGCAATAGCTTTAGACACCTCTTTGTTGCAGAATAATGCTAAGTCAGATTCACTTCTGTTTTCAGAATCAGATTTCCAGAACATCGGTGAATGTCTGATGATGAAATCACTATGTGCTCTTTTGAATGATGCGGAATTTTCGAAATTATATGCTTTGTTCCTCTTGGCGCACTCACAGCAGGAACTATCAGCCGTGTCATTTCGATTGTTTTTATTGAATAAGGTAGAAAAGCCAATTGAAGAAGTTCTTTCTACAAAAGCAACGAAAGAGGATTTAAAGGATGCTATTGAAGATGAGTATGGTGTTAAGTATAGTCGCGATGGGAAAAAGCTATTAAGGGCTTCTTACTACTCATCATTACGCGAGTATGTTGTAAGAGAAGGAACAGAAGTTATTTGCGATTACGCTTTCTGGTTGTGCGAATCTCTTCAAAGCATCACCATTCCGAACTCTGTAACGAGTATAGGAGATGGAGCTTTTAAAATGTGCAAATCTCTTCAAAGCGTCACCATTCCGAACTCTGTAACAAGCATAGGAAAGCACGCTTTTGAACAGTGCAATTCTCTGCAAAGCATCACCATTCCAAACTCTGTAACGAAGATAGGAGGTGGAGCTTTCTGGCCGTGCAAATCTCTTCAAAGCGTCACCATTCCGAACTCTGTAACGAAGATAGGAAATTACGCTTTCTGTGGTTGCAGGCTTTTAGATGAGCCTTCCCGACTACGACTAAAAGAATTAAATTATACGCAAATTTAGGATTAAATATTATGAATATCAAAAGTAACAAAATAGTTTTGGCAGTTATTGCCGTACTATCCTTTGTCTTTGCTTACCAGTATGACAAATGGAAATATAATGCTATGTGGGAAAGATGTCAAGCATCGGATATGGCAGATAGCGAAGCCTATGCCTTCGTCAATCATCATTCTTCTCTTGACTTTATGCTCGAAGGTAAAAGTAGAGCTTGCTCAATGCAATAGTGTCAGAGCTACAAGTGCGAAGTGTCGGATGAAGTGAGAGATGGTTCATCAAATGAATAGTGACATCCTGGGGTACATGAGCCACCACAGAAGTAGATACTCATGAGAGAACGGATGATTTCGCTGTACCGATAACCGAAAGTTTTCGTTAAGCCAGATGAGCAGAGCTAAGTTTACTTAAGCTCTGCCATGGCGAGAAAACGTGCCATGGAATGGAACGATCTACACCTTAGACCGAGGGTTGAGTCGGTTACAGAAGACAATGTGGAGTCAAATTGCTCCACGACCCGAAAATATTCCTCCAAAAGGAGTGGGTTTCTCAGATTTTATTTGTATCTTTGCAGCGTCATCAGAGTTTTTTGCTTGTTTTCTTTTCGCAACACTAAGATAAGTAAAAATTCTGACATGGCAAGATTCTGAGCAACAAGAAGTTGCACAGGTGCTTAAAAAGTTTAAGTTATAATAGTGTTGCGGAATTAAGGTTAAATAACTATCATCATGTATTTTAAACCATATAAAGATATCGAAACTGCGATACGTAATTATGATCTTAGAACTGGAGAAGTTAAGATAAAGAGTCATAACAATATTTATAAGGATGAACGTTCTCTGATTGATGCAACTGTTTTATGTAAAGTTTTTAAGACTTTTGAAGCCAACTATGATACATTAAAGCGACAATACAATATTTGCCATGTCGGCCATTTCTTTTGGAATGACACAACATGGCAGATGAAGTATAAAGACGCAACATGTACTTTTGAAGTTCACTCCAGTGAATATGTAGATGGAAGGCACTTCGAAGATAGATATTGTAGTAGTTGGGACATTAGAACTTATGCTAATGTTATAAACAAATACATTGATGAAGTTCTGAAAAATCTTGCAAGCTATGCTCCCAAAGACAGGTATAATTCCATAAGAGAGCACATTCTTGCAATTTGTAATTGTGAATAGTTACTATTTTGGATTATTCCTGAATAGACTTTTATTTAGGGTTCTCGGAATTAATTTTTCGCCATACGAGTGGGATAGCAGACATACGGGTCAGTAGCAATTTATCCCCACTAAATTGCTACTGACCCATAGCAACCGAGAGGCAAATTGAAATTCTCAGAGAGAGGGGTTTGCTTATCAATAATGTCGAGAAAGTCATAGAAACTCTTGAAACCGAAATTCCCAGGTTATAACTATGCAATATGGTTGTGTGTCCTGAGACAGAATGAAGTCTGATATTGGCTATATTTGATAGATTTCTGTCGTAACTTCTAAAGAGATGGTGGCAGACCCACTGCATTCGGCATGCAGGTGCTGATTGCAAACCACTTTGTGCTGCTCTGATGGAAACAGACGGGTAGTGAACGACAATTGAAAGCCTTCCGTAAGGTTGGCAAGGTATGTGTCAAGGAGATGAACGCAAGCGAACCATTGATGAAGCATCGTTAGCAAAGTTAGCAAGTCACATCAGAACCAAGGTCTTATGATTATCTTGGGATAATGGTGACGATAGCGCTGTATCGGTACCAAGCGTAGCGATACAGCGCTATCGTCACGTAATCTTCTCTGTTGATATGATTCACCTCGTTGGAATGGAGGAAGAAATCGTCTTTTTCTTTATTCATAAGCTATTCAGAATATTACTCTTTCTATCTGTTCTCCGATTCAGCAAGCCATCGGATCTCTTTTTAAATACGCTATTCGGCTACAAAAGTACATATTTTTATTTGATTACAACTCTATCGTATTGTTTATTTACAGATAATTAACCGTAAAAGCAGATAAAGCCATCATAATTACTGAGATTAAAAACTTGTCAAACAACTCTTTTCGTTTGCAAAAATACAACAATTTATTGGATACACAATAAAATGTATGTTTTTTAACGATTGATATTGATAAGTGAAAATTCTGTGGATGAACATCTCGGTTAATAAATCCTGAGATATTCATCACACAGAATTTGGGTGTTGCATTTTAGAGGTTGATTTGAAAACCAATACTTTTCTAAAAACGATTAATCTCATCCTCAGCAGAACCGCTTCCGTTGTATTTATCTTTGAAACTATTGAAGTTGTAACTAATGGAAGCTATGATGCAGCGATTGAAGTTATTCACCTTTCTGTTCTGCACCACAAAATTAACCCTCTTTACATCGTTCAACTTCGAGCTATCAAACAAGTCCTCTGCTTTCAATGTTATCGTCAATTTCTTTTTAAGTAACTGTTTCTGTACCATCATATTGAATGACGAATAACCGTTTTGCTCGTAGATGCCATGATGTCCCTTAATGTTCCAAAAGAAATCACATCGAAAAAGCCAATCGCTCCTTAGTTCCACTACATTTTGGAAAGCGAAGAAACCGTATGGATGATTGTAGTCTAATTGCTCTCCATTATATGTTAGCGTGAAATACGGTTTATAGACACCCACCGTCAAAGTAGGTCGCCAACAACCAAAAACAGGTGAAACAACACATTGCGCTCCTAGTTGCTGGAAATCCTTGGCGTTGGTTGACATCCAAGTTACCGTTCCAGGTTTGCCGGATACAGCAACGACAGTCGGATGGATGTAATCCTTGATATACTGATAATCCAACTTGAAGTCGAATATGCTATAATTCACACTAAGTTCTGTATCATACACGTATTGCGGTTTCAGATAAATGTTGCCTTGCTCATAATGGTATTGATTGTTGTAGCTCACACTGTTGTTCAACTGACGAAACGAAGGACGGTTGACCCTGCTACTGAAATCAAGATTCATCCCCACTCTCCCAAACATAGTGGAAAGAGAAAGGGATGGAAGTAAGTCCGAATAATTGGTCTTGTTCTTTACTTCTCCTTGGTCTGTGTTGATGGCATGAATGTACTCATAGCGAAGCCCGATGCTTCCTTTCCATTTGGAGGCAGACAAACGATAAGTGGCAAATCCTGCATACTTGGTTTCCTTATTCTTGAATTGGTCATCGGCTATCTTCCCTTCTTCGTTTACAGACATACCCCATGAACTGATTTTACTGAAATCCGTTCCGAAATCAAGCCCATTATTCTTATTCATGTTCCAAGCAAACACCCCTTTGAGTGCAGTCGCACGATTTCGCTGGTCGTTTTGCATATGCGTGATTTCTGAGACAGCATCTATTCTACTTGTCTCGCTCACTTGTTGCTTATGTTTCAGTTGAGCAAAAACATAGTCGGCATCCAAGTTGAGCTGTAGGTTGTCTGTTAGTTTGCCGATATAATACAGATTGACATTGTGAAACCTTTCCTTTTCAGATTCTTCAGTATTGTTGTCTGTAGATGTCAGCAGTTCATCATTCTTGTACGTCTGCATATAGTCGAAAGGAGAGTCGAGCATCTTGTAGTTGGAGATGCTTCCCAAATATCTTCCGCCGATAGTGTGATTCTTGTTTATGGCATAATTCATACCAACATTATAGTCATGAGAGCGAGAGCGGTCGGAATATTCAGAAGCAGAAATCTCATGAAATGTATCTTGCCCGTAATTGAACTGGTTAACATCATATCTGATGTCACTTCTCGTATTGTCATATTGATATGCGAGGAATACATCCAAAGCTCCCTTGTGGATGTTGAGGTTGACCTCCTCGTTGTTAGACAAATTCTTATGTTTGGAGATTTCCGCACCCACAATACCAGAAAGTCCATCCAAGGAATGTCGTACGGTAGTGATGCTTATGACACTCCTTGTTTCTGCATCGTATTCTGCCCCAGGGTTTGTTATGAGCTGTACAGACTTCACGTTGGTAGAAGAAAGGAGTGACAACCCTGAAGTATTAGTCTGCTTTCTTCCATCTATATAGATGACAGGCTCACCCTTACCAAACACCTCATACTTTCCATTTGTATAGAGCATCCCGGGAATATATTTGATAACATCTGTTGCCTTGCCAATATTTTTCAAATTGGAATTTTGAACGTCAAGCGTAAGTTTACCGTTTTCTCTTGATATGTATTTGCGATGACCTTTAATCATAACTTTTTGCAGATTAATTGTTGCATCCTCCAAGGTTATGGCACCAACCTCACCGGTACGATATGCATTACAATAAGTTTTGTAGCCCACACAACTCACTTTCACAATTGCCTTTTTCACCTCGCAAGGAATTACGAACTGACCATTCTCATTTGTTACACCACCCGTGATTAAACTGGAATCACTAACATTGAGCAAAGCGACATTGGCGAAATCGACTGGTTGATGGTGAGTGTCTACAATGCGTCCCATCATTCTGTTAGAAGTCTTTTGAATACATTCTACCATGATAATATTATCCACTTGTTTCATCTTGATAGGGTAAAAACCTATCAAGTTCATGATGGCATCTGGAACACTTTCATTTTGGATGTTCTTTGTCACCTTGAAATCCTCCAACTCGTCATACACAAAGTTGATGACATACTTATCCTGTTTGGCATTCAAATCCTTTAATGCCGCAGAAAATGACACATTATTATATTGTCGAGTGATACGTTGGGCAGAAACGCCCATACTTATCACCGAAAGCAAAATCAAACTTATCAGATATTTACTCATAGCCTATTCCCTGTTTTATAGTCCATATACTGTATATACAGTTGAGGAAATCAAAAAACTAAGCAAGACAACAACTTTTTTCAAAATTTACAGAAAAAACATTCAACGACTCCTTGTCTTCCACAAAGCCATAGGATGAAATTTGATTCTATTGACCATCTCTTTATCCTCGAACAGCAGATTTAGACAGCAAAGGACTGTCATGGAAATAGTTGAGTATCTCCACCAGTCGCATCACCTTTTCGAGGTTGTCACGAATAAAGCCTTGCTCCTTGGCGATGATGTCAAGAGCTTGTTTGTTATATGAGTTCATATTCTTCCTTTGATGTTAGTTCTTGCGGCACATACATGCGCCATTTATTTACAAATGTATCCGATTCTTCGTTGTTAGTCAACCACTTGACGCTTTTGGTTCCCTTGGCTCGGCACAGCTCCAAGAGGGATTCTGAGATGTTGGCTTGTTCCTTGATTCGCTCCAACAGATAGCCTGTCTTCTGGTACAAGAATGCCTTGTCGTACCTTGCGAGATAATCGATGAGCCTTTCCTCATTGAGCAAGACGATACCCTCCATGCAATGTAGCAATTCCTCAATACCACCAGCTCGGTCGATGCGGTCAAAGCAATCCAACAACGTACTCTCCACATCCGTTACTCGCACATAAGGGTTTCCCTTGGGTGTCATCATACCAACGATTTCCTTTGTTTGTCGGCAATAGGTATAATCCACATCGTCGAAAGAAAAGGAATTGAAGCGAGTCATGCTTTTCACAAAAACCTCATTGAAGGGTTGATGAGCCAATCCATGAAATTCCAATGCTGTGTGATAACTGATGCAAGCTGTAGGTGACAAGTGGCTTCCTATCTCATACTTGTCGCAAACAGGTAAGCCAGATGCAATATCCTTCATGCAATAGGTATTGCGCCGTATAGCCACAATCCACCCTTGTTGCTTGTACCGAGCAAGCAACGCTTCCACCGATTTCACCTTGCCTTTCAGAGCCTCAGAAAGTTCATCCAAAGTGAATATCCGCAGCTTATATAATATACTCAATAGTTCTGTCATTGTTTCTAATTTTGCGCAAAAATACAAAATATAATTCATTTATGAGGAAAAGAAGAAACTTTTTATTGTTTTTTATATGTTCTTTCCATCTTTATTGTCCGACTACGGAGGAACAAATGCTCTATTTCACTATATTTTGCCTTTTTAGGCATTCTTTTATTATAAAAATTTGGTGATTAGAAAGAAAAAACGTATTTTTGCAACACATATATTAATATTGATAGATATGGAGAAGAAACGAATCATAGAAGCAATGCACAATAGATTGCATGAGATTGATCCTCTTGCAAAAGCTATCTTGTTTGGTTCCCGCGCTAGAGATACAGAACATGAAGGAAGTGATTGGGATGTATTGATTCTTCTAGACAAGCCAAAAGTTACGCTTCAAGATTACGATAAGTATTCTTATCCACTAAGAGAATTAGGCTGGGATATTGATGAAATCATCAACCCTGTACTCTTCTCCCAAAAAGAATGGGAGGAGAACCATTATACCTTATTCAATCATAACGTAAATAAGGAAGGAATTGCAATATGATAGAGGGAGTTATAAAGTTTACAGCACAACAGCTGGATTACAAGCGCACAACACGTGTTGTGCAAGCGCATAACAGCTGATATGCAAGCGCACAACAGCTGTTGTGCGACTGGCGAATACTACAATCCCGACGACAGACATTAATGATTCCGACAACTTCTATAGTATATTCCGACAACTTTCAATGCTTCTTTCGATGCTTGTTCATACATAATAAGCAGTCCTCACATATATCAATGACACAACTCACATACATCATTTACACCACTCACATATATCAATGACACCGCTCATCCATATTAGTGCCATTTTTATTTGGTAGTTTAAGAATAAAAGATTACCTTTGTATCGCTAAACAGAAAGAAGAATACGATGGCTATAAAATATGAGATCCATTATCTTCCCAATGCGGGAGGAAATGAAGAGACTCGCCGATTCGCCCATATCTTTGAGCAAACAGCTATGACTGACAAGGAGATGATCAGCCGAATCGCCAGACATAGCTGTCTGGGAGAAGGAGAAGTTTCGTCCGTACTCATGAAACTGCGTGATATCATAGAAGAAGACCTGCAGGATGGAAAACGTGTCAACATTCCGGAAATAGGTTATCTCTCGCTCTCGGTAGATCTGGATATGGATGAACTGAAACCCGACAATAAAGTGAGAGCCGACTATGTGAGCGTAAGAGGCATCAAGTTTCGCCCCAATGCAGACCTGCTGAAAAAGGTGAAACATCATACTCATTTCGAGAAATCACTATATACTTCCCGCTCCTACCCCTTCTCTGAAGATGCTTTGAAGGAGAAAATAAGAGAGTATCTGAAACACAACCGTTCCATCAACCGAAAAGTACTGGAAGAGGAATTTTATATCCGTAAACAGACGGCGCTCAACTGGTTAAAGAAACTGGAAAAATCCGGGTTTCTGATTAAAGAAGGTTCCCGAAATGCTCCGGTTTATTTCCTGGCAGAAAAATAGATACCTGCATCAGGATTATCAGCAATATACATAATACATAGGATACTCCAAGACATTCTACAATCTAAAAATTTTGGTAATATGTCAAACAAAGTAGATAAAAGAATAACAGAACAGAGCTCGCTCTACGAACATCTGGAAAAGATGAGCGTGGATGAACTCACCGCTCATATCAATGCAGAAAACAAGAAGGTGGCTCTGGCGATAGAAGAAGCTTTGCCTGCCATCAACCAACTGATTTCCGCCATCGAAGTGCAGCTGAAGAAGGGCGGAAGACTCTTCTATGCCGGTTGCGGAACGGGCGGAAGACTGGCTACACTCGACACCATCGAAGTACAGAACACCTATGGCATCGACGGTTCGCAGATACAAGCCATCTTCCCCGGAGGCATCGGCTGTCTTACACAAACCAGGGAATCAAGAGAAGACGACCTGGAGAATGGCTGGCACCAGCTCTGCGACAAGCATATCTCAAAGCATGATTTCGTGCTGGGCTTCTCGGCAAGCGGCACCACACCCTTCGTACTCGCCATCCTGAAACATTGCAAGGAGGAAGGCATTCCTACGGGATGCATCGTCAACAATCCCCACGCTCCCATCGCCCAGGCTGCCGATTATCCCGTAGAAGTCATCACGGGACCGGAGTTCGTGACGGGAAGTACCCGTATGAAAGCCGGATCATCGCAGAAGATGATTCTGGATATGATCAGTACTTCTCTCCAGATTCGACAAGGACGAGTGGAAGGCAACAAGATGGTGAACGCCAAGCTTATCAACCATAAACTCATCGACCGCGCTTGCCGCATCTTCATGGAACGCAATCCGGAATATACGGATTATGAGGAAGTGAAGCTGCTGATTCTGAAAGCAGGAAGCGTGAAGAAGGCGGAAGACCTGCTGAAGAGTAAAAGCGATTTAAATGTTTAGATAGAGTTAGACAAAACTTCACCTTATATAAAAATAAGAACTATCAAGACTTCACCTTTATAAAATAGGAATATCAAGACTTCACCTTATATAATAGGACTATATGGCAAAGAAAGCAATTGTAATGGGTGCCACATCGGGCATCGGAATGGAAGTGGCAAAACTGCTTGCTGCAAAAGGATGGCAAGTAGGAATAGCCGGAAGAAGAATCGAAAGATTGCAGGCTCTGATTGCTGAGGGTAAGACAACCATGCAGGGTAAGGGCGGCATTACCTGCTACCAGCAAATAGACGTAACTTCTACCAATGCTCCTGCCCAACTTCTTGAACTCATTGATAAGTTGGGAGGCATGGACCTGTATTTCCATAGTTCAGGCATCGGCTGGCAGAACAACTCGCTGGATATAGAAAAGGAATTGAAGACCCTGGAAACCAACGGCTTGGGATTCACGAGAATGGTGGATACGGCATTCAACTGGTTTGCTACTCATCATCATAGCACCCCCAAAGCCCGCATCGCCTGCATCACTTCCATCGCCGGAACCAAAGGTCTCGGTGCTGCCCCTGCCTACTCTGCCACCAAGCGATTCCAGAACCATTATCTGGAATGCCTGTCGCAGCAGGCACGGATGCGCCATCTTCCTATCGCCATCACAGACATCCGACCTGGTTTCGTAAAGACCGACCTCATCGCAGGCAGCAGCTATCCGCTACAGCTCAAACCGGAAGATGTGGCGAAGCACATCGTGAATGCCATCGAAAACGGAAAGGAAGTTAAGGTGATAGACTGGAGATATGATATCCTCGTCTTCCTCTGGCGACTCATTCCTAGATGGTTATGGACGAGATTGAGAATTACAACATAACAACTTTATTCCTTTCTGATGACAATCGTCTTGAACCAGTCTTTCAATACTCCAGCGTATTGATCCTGCGAATCAGACAGCAGGATGACAACCTGGGAACCATCTTCCAGTTTGGGTCCCAGACACATACCTTCATAATTGGCAAAGGAACGCTTGGAAAGAGATAAGCCGGTTTTCCATTCCGTGAGTAATCTCTTCTTCAAGAAAGGAGTATCTGATGAAAACTTCTCGTTCATAGCAAACTCCTCAGAATTCAAAGGATTGATCAGATAGAGCTTGCAGTTGCAGAAAGCACCAATCTTGATCTTAGGAATAAATGCCTCACGCTCCAGAACCAGAAGCAGACCATCGGGCAAGGCACAAAGCTCACTCACACCCATCACATAGATATCTGCTTTCTTATGGGTAGAAGGTTGATCCATCTGATAGGCATAGGTCGTCATATAACGAGAGAGCTTTCCCCAATCAAGCCTCATCAAACGAAGCTGGTTAGTCAATCCGTTTTGAGGAGTAGCAGGCTGTCCGTCCTTGCGAAGCGTGCTCTCAGGTATTGTCCAGAGATACTGATGGACGGAATCAAAAGCCAGAGACTCAAAATTATAATTAGGATAAAAATCAGAAGAAGGCCATCTGCTTTCCCAAAGATTCTGCTGATAGCCAACCTTGGCAGTATCCGCCGAAATAGGCAGAATAGGATACTCCTTTAAACGGCAATATCCTTCGCTTGCTATCACCAAGGTAGAATAAGAAACCTTCACGATGGCTTCATGGTCAAATCCCTTCTCCAGCCCCTGCCAAGGCTTTCCGTCGTTCAGAGTTCCATCTGTTCTCTCGATAAACCCAAGGTTCTCTACCTGTTCCAGTTCGCCGGTCTTGGGATTCACCTGAATTCGGAAGTTGAAATACAGAGCACTATCCGACTTGTCGCTTACCACCGCATAGATATCATCATGCAGATGAGCAATGCCACTGTAGTTACCCGCAGCCACGGTTTTCGGAAAAGCCTTCTGAGGATTCTCTCTCACTACTTTCCAATCCTGTGCTCCAGCCAACAGGCTGAATGCCAGGAAGATGGTCAGGATATTACAACGCAGCATAGGTAAGAACAAACTCCATGGTTAATTCGAAATCCACATGCGCCGTCTTCCTGCTCTTGAGATTCTCCACATCACACGACCAGTCTGCCATCGTATCAAATGGCTTCACCCGCATATCCTCAAACATCAGTTTTTCCTCTGAGAATAACTTGAAGACCGTTTCCTTGGCACACCAATGCACCAGCTTGGCATCCAGATCTTCCGCCTTCTCATCCTTTCGCAGGAATTTGGAAGCGATACGCTCTACCCTATCGCTGAAGTATTCGATATCTACCGCCACTTCCTGATTCTTGGAAAGAATAAGTGCAGCATAACCCTTGGTATGCGAAACGCTGATATGATAACCACGGAACAATGGCTTTCCAGCCTCGTTGTGGGTAATGTCACCCGCATGAGAAAGCAAGCCCTTGGAAGCCCCGTTCGTCTTGAGCATCTCATACATTAATGCACGAATGGCAAGAAACTCCTGTTTCCTGCCATCGTTCTTATATTTCTCTTCCATCTGGGAACGGTAAGCCTGCAGAAGAGGATATGCCTCGAACAACTGTTCTACAGTCTCATCCATCTGCCATAAGCCCAGACTCACTCCCGGATAAACTTCTCGTATATTGACAACTGCCATACTATATAATCAAAATATTACAAATATATATAAGGAGAATGAACTACTTGGAAGAATTCTCCTCGTCGTTTCTTACAGGATGCACCGTCACCTTGATCTTGCTGATGCGGCGCTCCTCGATATTCATCACCTCGAAAGTATAGTTCTTATAATCTATCTTCTCGTGCATGCTTGGGAAATCGCCCTTGATTTCCAAGAGCAGACCTGCCAGGGAATCAGCATCACCCTCTACCTCCTCAAACTCTTCGTCATCTACATTCAGAATCTTGCAGAAGTCTGAAAGCAAGGTCTTTCCTTCGAAGATAAATGTATTATAATTTAATTTCGAATAGAACTTCTCCTCCTCATCGTATTCATCGTTGATTTCTCCTACGATTTCCTCCAGAATATCCTCAAGGGTAACGATACCGGAAGTACCGCCAAACTCATCTACCACTATGGCGATATGAACCTTATTCTCCTGGAACTCGCGAAGCAGATCATCTATCTTCTTGGTTTCAGGAACGAAGTAAGGAGGACGGATCAGACTCTGCCAACGGAAGTTGGAAGCCTTCGTCAGATGAGGCAACAAGTCCTTGATATACAACACGCCACGAATATTATCCGTATTATCCTGATATACCGGAATACGACTGTAGTTGTTCTCTACAATACACTTCAACACCTCAGGATAGGTACTGCGAATATCCAGGTCAACGATGTTCTGACGGGTGGTCATCACCTCCTTGGCTGTTTCATCTCCAAATCGGATGATACCCTTCAGCATACTCTGTTCGTCCTTGATATCTTCCTTGTCGGTGAGTTCCAAAGCCTGTTCCAAATCATCCACACTCAGGACATGGTTCTCTTTCTGTATAATTTTTTCAGCAACGATTCCACTCTTCAGCAGTACATTCTCCAATGTCCAGAACACCTTGCGTGCAAACATAATGCCGCCCACACATCTACGGCAAAACTTGAGAGGATTCTGTCGGGCATAAACCTTAGGCATAATCTCTCCGAAGAGCAAAAGCAAGAATGTAAGGATTACCGTGATGATAAGGAACTGAAGCCAATAAGCCTTAGGACCAAACTCCACGATTCCGGCAAAAACATAATTGAGGAGCATGATGATGGTGACATTCACAAAGTTATTGGTTATCAGAATGGTAGCCAATGTACGTTCAGAATCCTCACGCAACATCTGAATTTTCTTGTCACAGTCAGTTTTCTCGTCCTCCAGTTCCGCAACATCCGCTGGTGATAAACTAAAAAAAGCGATTTCGGAACCACTGGCAAAAGCTGACATACCAAGCAGGATAGCTGCCAATATAGCAGCTACAAAAACACCAGTAGATGGCTGCAAGAGCAGCACATCACTAAAAGCATCCGTTATGGTCGATATATCCAATTTCTGAGCTTAAAATTTAAAATGGTAAATCTTTGTTCTCAGTAGTCTCTGCAGGAGATGGAGTAGAAGATGAAGCAGGAGCAGGAGCTGAAGTTGGAGCAGAAGCTCCCGACCGCGAGGTCAGCATCTCCATATTATCAACGTATATTTCTGTGATATTATGTCGCTTACCCTGCTTGTCATCATAGAGTCGATAGCGGATCCGGCCTTCCACATAGAGTCGGTCGCCCTTGTGTACATACTTCTCCACCACCTTTGCAAGACCACGGAAGAACACGAGGTTATGCCAATCAGTATGATCTGGTACTTGCATACCATTAGCCAGGGTGTAACCTTTCTCCGTTGTCGCAAAAGACACTTGAGCTACCGCCTGATCTGCATCATAATAATGCACAACAGGTTCCTTGCCCACATTACCAATCAACATTACCTTATTCATAGTTTTCTAATAATTATCTTTTTACTTCCACATTCCCAGATAGCGGAAATGGAAATTCTTACCCTTAGCTGAAGGGAACTGACTACGAGAATCAACTCTCTCTTTCAAGTACTCTACAATACGAGTGTAGCAATCCAACCCCGACATAGCCTTTACATGAGCTACGAAGTGAGTATCGCGATATTCAAACTTTCCCGTAGCAGGCACCATCACAACACGCTTGAAATCCAAAGATCCCTCATACCATCCAGCCAACTCCTGCGTAAGATTCAGCATCACAGGATTCTCCTGACGTTCTGCAGGCGCAGACGAACGCAGGGCCTTCTTATCCTTGAAATCCTGCATCGTAGCAGCAGCCGTCTTGATAACTATGAAATAAATACGAGGACGAACTTTATAACGTTTAGGATAGCAAACATCGCTAGCGGCGTAATCCCTAATATCTGCCTCTAGCTCAGCATCCATACCAATTTCCGGGATACCTTTCAAAAAATCTATTGCTTCATCGACATTATTTACTAATGTCTCCTGATCGAAATATCTTAAATATAAATTCATAATAGGTATGTTTCTCTATTTTCAAATAAAATAGAGCGGAAAACGGGACTCGGACCCGCGACCCCAACCTTGGCAAGGTTGTGCTCTACCAACTGAGCTATTTCCGCTTATCACAACTTCAAGAAGTGAAGAGGAGGAGACTCGAACTCCCACGACACAATTGTCACTACCCCCTCAAAGTAGCGCGTCTACCAATTCCGCCACCTCTCCAACATTTAGATGCCATTTTGAACATCAGTGCCCAAGACAGGACTCGAACCTGCACGTTGTGAAACACACGCACCTGAAACGTGCGCGTCTACCAATTCCGCCACTTGGGCTCAAAAACACATACCCTTCTAACTAGATATGTAAAAGAATGGAGCGGAAAACGGGACTCGGACCCGCGACCCCAACCTTGGCAAGGTTGTGCTCTACCAACTGAGCTATTTCCGCTTATCACAACTTCAAGAAGTGAAGAGGAGGAGACTCGAACTCCCACGACACAATTGTCACTACCCCCTCAAAGTAGCGCGTCTACCAATTCCGCCACCTCTCCATGACCTTGAAATTCCATACCTAATACAGAATGACATGTTGTCCAAAATGTTCGAGCGGAAAACGGGACTCGGACCCGCGACCCCAACCTTGGCAAGGTTGTGCTCTACCAACTGAGCTATTTCCGCTTATTTCCTAACTTTCATAGGAGCGTTCCTCTGAATGCGAGTGCAAAAGTACTACATTTTTTTGAACCCACCAAATTTTTCAGCGTTTTTTTTATAAAAAATGCACATTTTTCTTCATTTTAGAGGAAAAACGTGCATTTTTAGGCGTATTTCAAGCATGATTCGTCCATTTTAGGGACAAACTTCATCAAATAACCAGTCATCAATCCATCCTGTCGCGATAGTCCTCATATCCAAATTCGCGCAAAATTTCCAAATTTCCGTCCAAATGTACGATTCCGATAGCCGGATGAGTGATGCCATTAAAGGTATTTGTCTTCACTGTGGTGTAGTGGAGCATGTCTTCAAAGATGACATTTTCGCCAATTTCCAGTTCATGATCGAATTTCCAGTACCCCATGAAGTCACCACTCAGGCAACTATTGCCACCTATTCTATATATATGTTCGCCCTCCGGAGCCTTCATCGGGTCTTCAACCTCCAAAGTTTCAGCATTTCTCACTGCCGGCATATATGGCATTTCGAGACAATCTGGCATGTGGCAGGTAAAACTGGCGTTGATAATCGCAGTCTTGATACCTTTATCTTCTACCACATCTACTACCTGGGTTACCAACGGACCGGTTTGCCATCCAAAAGCACTACCTGGCTCCAGGATTACCTTCAGATGAGGATAACGGGCATGAAATCCCTTTAATATATTAATAAGGTGTAAAACATCATAATCCTTGCGGGTCATCAAGTGACCACCTCCAAAGTTAATCCACTTCAACTGCGGGAACCATTTGGCAAACTTTTCCTCGATATGTGCCAATGTGCGCTCGAAGACATCTGCCCCACTCTCGCAATGGCAATGACAATGGAATCCCTCTATGTCGGAAGGCAAGGTTTCCGGCAACTTATCTGCCGATACACCAAATCTGGTTCCTGGAGCACATGGATTATATAATAAGGTCTCCACCTCAGAATATTCAGGATTCACTCTCAATCCATACTTGATTTCCGGATTTACCAATCGGGCACGCTCATGATAACGCTCATACTGAGAAAGCGAGTTGAACGAAAGATGACTCGAACAGCGGGCTATCTCATCAATCTCATAATCCGTATAAGCCGGCGAAAATGTATGCGCCGGACTTCCAAACTTCTCGAAAGCCAGTTTCGCCTCACTCAAAGAACTCGCCGTAGTGGAATGGATGTACTCTCTGAAAATCGGAAAAGTCTTCCACAGGGCATAAGCCTTGAAGGCAAGAATAATCTCCACATCGGCACGTTCTGCCACACTTTTGATAAGACTCAGGTTGCGTCTCAGTCTCTCCTCCTCCAAAACATAAATTGGGGTGTGAATCTCACAAAAAGTCGATAAATTTACTCTCATTTCTTGATAAATATTAATTTTATGGTGCAAAGATAGCTTTTTATCCCGATATAATTGCAGGATTGCGAAATTTTTAATACTTTTGCAGTATAAAATGCATTTTGACAATGAAATTAGCAATAATGACCAAGTCCACATTCTTTGTGGAGGAAGATAAGATACTCACCTCGTTGTTTGACGAGGGGATGGACAACCTGCATCTCTTCAAGCCAGGTTCATCGCCCATATACTCAGAGCGCCTGCTCACTTTATTGCCAGAAGACTACCGACGCAAGGTTACGGTTCACGACCATTATTACCTCAAGCAGGAATACGACTTGGCGGGAATACACATCGATGATCCTCTTGCTCCTGTTCCTGATGGCTACAAGGGCAAGTACAGCCGCACCTGTACTGACCTGTCAATGCTGAAGGAGATGAAGAAGAAGTCTAACTATGTTTTTCTGAAAAACATATTCGACTGCATCGAATTCAAGGACGAGAAATCCTCATTCTCTACACAGCAGTTAGAGATGGCTGCAAAGGCTGGGCTCATAGACAAAAAGGTATATGCCCTGGGAGGCATGAGTCTGGAAAATCTCAAAATGGCCAAAGACCTGGGATTTGGAGGCGTGGTAATCTGCGGAGACATCTGGAACCGCTTTGATATCCATAATGAGACTGACTTCAAGGAGCTGATTCAGCATTTCGAAAGACTGAGAAAAGCTATCAGCTAAAAAACAATTCGCAATGATTCATATATATATCATCTAGAATAATACATAACTATTAATACACGTAAACACTAAAGGAAATGAGTGACAAGAACTCTTATTTGGTATTCTCAGGTACTAACTCGAGATACCTTGCAGAGAAAATCTGCGCTAGTTTAGGTTGCCCACTGGGTAATTTGGTAGTAACCAAGTTTTCTGATGGTGAGTTTGGCGTTTCTTTCGAGGAATCTATCCGCGGTCGCGACGTATTCCTCGTGCAGAGCACCTTCCCTAATTCAGACAACTTGATGGAGTTACTTTTGATGATCGATGCTGCCAAGCGTGCATCAGCTCGCCACATCATCGCTGTTGTGCCTTACTTCGGTTGGGCTCGTCAGGACCGTAAGGACAAGCCACGTGTCAGCATCGGTGCCAAATTGGTTGCCGACTTGCTTAGCGTTGCCGGAATCGACCGCCTCATCACCATGGACCTCCATGCAGACCAGATTCAGGGCTTCTTCGATGTTCCAGTAGATCACCTCTATGCTTCTGGCGTTATCCTGCCATACCTGCAGAGCTTGCACCTCGAGGATATGGTAATTGCTTCTCCAGACGTAGGCGGTTCTAAGCGTGCCAACACTTATGCCAAGTACTTCGGTTGCCCTCTCGTACTTTGCAACAAGACTCGTGCTCGTGCAAATGTAGTTGCCAGCATGCAGATCATTGGTGATGTAAAGGACAAGAACGTTGTCATTATCGACGATATGGTTGATACCGCAGGTACTATCACAAAGGCTGCTGATATTATGAAGCAGGCTGGTGCCAAGACTGTTCGCGCTTGTGCTTCTCACTGTGTAATGAGTGGTCCTGCTTCTGAACGCGTACAGAATTCTGCTCTCGAGGAGATTGTTTTCACTGATTCAATCCCTTACACCAAGCGTTGCGACAAGGTTAAGCAGCTCACTATCGCTGATATGTTTGCTGAGACTATCCGCCGCGTAGAGGACAACGAGAGTATTTCTTCTCAGTATCTTGTATAATAATTCCCACATTATTATATATAACAAAAAAAAGGAGCCTTCCCTACTCTTCTTGAGCGGGAAGGCTCCTTTTCTTTTGTCCATTTTCTGATTCTTCTTCTATTTTCTGATTACAAAGAATACCCGGTATTCTTTCTACTTCGAAAAAAGAAACAAAAAAAATCCTGCACCTATATGCTAGATGCAGGATTTATTATATTTATATGATGCGAATAGAAATCCGCTATCCTATTAGTCCAACCACTTAACGTAGCAGAAGTCCTGACGATGTGGCAACTTCTCATTCTTAGGATACATACGAACGCCTGTCTTGAATGAACCAGCATTGATTGGTTCGATTTCAGCCTCGAATGTGAAGTTATTGCCCTCGTGACCTACCATCTTAAATGGATAAACAGCATAGATCTGCTTACCATCCTCTGGCTGATCCTTCAATACAACAAGCTCCAAGCCAACAGCATCGTTCAAGCCCTGCTCATCGATAACATACTGAACCTTGATCTTCTGACCTGTCTCAGCAGCCATCAACTTGCTGTCATCCTTAGATACTACGTGGATACCATCCCAACGCTCAGCAACACTTTCCTTCCAGAGTGCAATCTCCTTAGCCAAAGCATTGTCGTTAGCGCTCAACTTCTTGAAGCGAGCAGCCTCCTTGTTGTAGAACTTATCATAGTAGTCATCCAACTGACGCTTCATTGTATAGTGAGGAGCGATAGTAGCGATAGAGTTCTTTACTACCTGGATCCACTCCTTGCTGAAGCCTTCCTTGTTCTTGTTATAGTACATTGGGATGATGTCGTTCTCCAAGAGGTTGTAGATAGTAGCAGCATCAAGCTGATCCTGGTACCCCTGATTCTGGTATGTACGCTTCTCAGGAAGAGCCCAACCAGCACCCTCGCGGTAACCTTCTACCCACCAACCATCAAGTACAGAGAGGTTGACAACACCGTTCATCTCAGCCTTCTCGCCAGATGTACCAGAAGCCTCCAATGGACGTGTAGGAGTATTCATCCAGATATCAACACCTGAAACCAGGCGACGAGCCAATGTCATATCGTAGTCCTCCAAGAAGATAATCTTACCGAGGAACTCTGGACGCTGACTGATCTCGAAAATCTTCTTGATCAAGCCCTGACCAGCACCATCAGCTGGGTGAGCCTTACCAGAGAAGAAGAACAATACTGGATGCTCAGGATCGTTAACGATCTTAGACAAGCGCTCCAAGTCGGTGAAGAGCAAGTGAGCACGCTTGTAAGTAGCGAAACGACGGCAGAAACCAATCATCAAAGCGTTAGGATTGATACGCTCGAGCAAAGATACTACACGAGCAGGATCACCCTGATTCTTCAACCATGTCTGTGTGAACTTCTCACGGATATAAGCTACGAGCTTCTTCTTCAATGTCATACGAGTATTCCAGATTTCTGCATCTGAAACATTGTAGATGGCATGCCAGATTTCCTCGTTGCTCTGGTCGTTCATGAAGTTCTTGTCGAAATATGTATCATAGAGCTTACGCCACTCTGTTGCTGTCCAAGTTGGGAAGTGAACACCATTGGTTACATAACCTACATGGTTCTCCTCTGGGAAATAGCCCTTCCAGATGTTAGAGAACATCTGCTGGCTTACCCAACCGTGGAGCTTACTTACACCGTTAACCTCCTGGCAGGTGTTGCAAGCGAAGGTAGAGAGGCAGAAACGCTCGTTGTGATCGTCTGCATTCTCACGACCCATACCGATAAACTCATCCCAAGAGATACCAAGGCGCTGTGGATAGCCACCCATGTACTTGCCGAAGAGAGCCTCGTCGAAGTAGTCGTGACCAGCTGGTACTGGAGTGTGAACAGTATAGAGAGAAGAAGCGCGAACCAACTCGAGAGCCTGGTTGAAGTTCAAGCCATCCTCCTCGATGTAATCGCAGAGACGCTGCAGGTTGCAGAGTGCAGCATGACCCTCGTTGCAGTGATAAATCTCCTTCTTGATACCCATCTTCTTCAATGCGAGCATACCACCGATACCGAGCAAGATTTCCTGCTTCAAGCGGTTCTCCCAGTCACCACCATAAAGTGAGTGAGTGATAGGACGGTCGAACTCAGAGTTCATATCATTATCTGTATCCAGGAGATACAACTTGATACGACCTACGTTCATCTGCCATACGTATGCATGTACCTGATAGTTTGTGTAAGGAACATCAACTACCATTGGGTTACCATTCTCATCATATACTCGCTCGATAGGGAGAGAGTTGAAATTCTGAGCGTCGTAGTTAGCAATCTGCTGACCATCCATGCTCAAAGACTGCTTGAAATAACCATATCTATAGAGGAAACCAACGGCACACATATCCACATTGCTATCAGATGCCTCCTTCAAGTAGTCACCAGCAAGCATACCAAGACCACCAGAGTAGATTTTAACTACCTGGTTGATACCATACTCCATGCAGAAGTATGCTACAGAAGGACGCTTTGAGTTTGGCTTCACATCCATATACTCACGGAACATCTTGTAGACGTTCTTAACCTTAGCCATTGTCTCCTTATCCTTAACAATAGCCTCCTTACGATCGTAGCTCAAACGCTCCAAAAGCAATACTGGGTTAGCGTTGCACTTCTCGTACAAATCAGCATCAAGACTCTTAAACAAGTCACGACCCTCATAGTTCCATGCCCACCACATATTGTGAGCAATCTCGTCCAAGCACTTCAACTCCTTAGGAAGGCTAGACTTAATAGTAGTCTCCTTCCATTGAGGAGCATTAGCATAGTCTGCTTTAATTTTCATTGTGTTTCGATTTATATTAAACTATTTATATCTCATTAAATTATATCGTGATTTCTCACTATTAAGAGAGAGTATTCTTATTGCTTCATACGATTCTCTGCCTTACGCAATGCGAAGTCATAGGCATCGTAATAATACTCGATGAAATGCTTCCACAATGCCTTCTCTGAAAGTTTCTCGGCATTCTTGCGGCACTTGTTCACCTGAGCCTTGGTCATACCAGAGTACTTGGCTACAGTATCCTTGATAGCATCGGCTACCTCTGAGTAATTGTAGTCGGTACGCTTGATTACCTTCACACCATCCTCTATCTCGCTATAACTTCCCTTCTCTGAGTTCGCCCAAAGACCAAAGCCAGCCAAGTCGGTGGTGATACATGGTACCTTGAATGCAACAGCCTCCAATGGAGTATAACCCCATGGCTCATAATAAGAAGGATAGATGCAGAGGTCATTACCCAAAACTACATCATAATAACTCTTGTTGATGATACCATCATCTCCAGTCAAATAGCAAGGCAAGAATATCAACTTAACCTTGTCTTCCTTGTTATTATGCATATTGAAGTACTTCAACATACCCAAGACATTGTCATGACTCATATTGTGCAACCAATGGGTAATCTCAGGAACTTCAAGTGGAGTATCAAACTTCTTGCCACTTTCCAAACGCTCCAGAAGATCCTGACGTGGATCACCAACCCAACCAGGCACATCGATGAATGCCAAAACATTCTTCTTCAAATTGCTATCGCGAAGCAAACGATTCATCGCCTCGATATAGACATCAATACCCTTGTTGCGGAACTCGTATCGACCACTGGTAGAAACAATGAGCGTATCATCATCCAAGTCGGTACCCATCAATGCATTGGCTACATCGAGCAAACGCTTTCTTGCCTCCTTACGTTTCTTGGTGAATATAGAAGCTTTAGGTACAAAACTATTATCAAATCCGTTAGGTAATACAAAGTCAACAGGCTTATCCAAGAGTTCCTTACATTCATTGGCTGTAATATCACTTACTGTAGTAAAGCAATCAACATACTTTGCGGTTTGCTTTTCAATTGAATGCTTGCTCTGCATATTGAGCTCCTGTGCCATCTGATCGCCATTATAAGCAAAAAGATAGTCATAGAGAGGCTTATTATTACCTGCAATACTGCGACCTATACTAGTAGCATGTGTAGTAAATACAGTAGCAACTTCTGGCAAATGCTTATTCACATAGAGCACGCCAAGACCGGTCATCCATTCATTTCCATGATAAATAACCTTCTTATCCTTGCCCACTACATGTTTATAGAAACTTTCTACAACCAATGCAGCAGCATAAGAGAACATAGATGCCTCATCATAATCACCATAAGCATGAAGACTATCCACTTGATAGTCACTCCAAAGCTGGCCATAGATTTGATCTTTCTGTTCAAAATAAGGTTGGAAATCTACCAAGATTGCCACAGGCTCTCCTGGGATTTTCCATCTACCTACCTTTACATTCAAACCCTCTTTAAGAGCTTCTGTTTTCCACTCCGCATAAAGCGTATCATCCTCAGAGAAATAAGGGTTTACCTTCTCTCCCCAACAATCAGGACCAATGAATATGAGTCGGTCCTGTAACTTTTCCGTAAGAGTCAGAGCTCGTGTCGACAATACAGTGTAGATACCACCAACTTTGTTACACACTTCCCAGCTAGACTCAAATATATAATCTGGAAATAATCTGTTCTTTTCCATATAAATATCAATAAAACACCGCAAAGATAGGTAAATATTTGCAAAAAAACAAATATATCTCATTAAAATCATAAAAAAAATGACGTTTTCTTGATTTAAAAGAATAACTTTGTGCAGTTAATAGAATTTTATATATGAAAAGAAGATTTTTAATAACATTATTGTGCCTTATCAGCATAGTATGTATGGCACAAAACGATAGTACTTTATTCAAAGGTAAACTGACTAACAAGGAGTTGAGCGTTTATATAAACATCGACTTCTACCACAAGAATCTCAAAGTTCCAGGGCAGGAAGTGTTTGGAGAAATGCCTGGATACTTTGGAGATAGGCTGGACAGCAGAAAATGGCTGATCACTGATGCGGATGTAGATGGCAAGGTTGCTCACCTCTCCATCATTAACGATTATGGAAGCGAAGATCTTATTGCTGACCTAGTTATACTCTCCGATGGCACTTACGAGCTCCAGCAAAAAGAAGGAAGCAGTATCAAGATTGCGCGAAACCGTAAATGGGTTAAGATTCCTAAGAAATTGGTATTCATCAAAGAAAAATAATACCCAAGATAAAAGGAATATAACTTATACCTAAAGAGCAAAATAGTTGCATTTATTTAAAGGCTCATATTTTTCATATTTTCAGGCAACCATACAGTTTGCCCAAAATACGAGAAATATGAGCCTCTTTATTATGTTAAATAGAAGATGAATAAACAAAAAAACCTCGATTACAGGACGTAATCGAGGTTAAAATAAATAAAAGAAGGCGGCTACCTACTCTCCCGCATTGCATTGCAGTACCATCGGCGCA
>OGLR01000197.1_pt1 | contig 35828 bp, 23 predicted proteins | sample 1572931 | NCBI WGS metagenome assembly OGLR01 (sample SAMEA2581997, study PRJEB24529) | metagenome | biome: Human gut stool | place: China | collected 2011 | reverse complement strand
TTATTATCTGGAAAAACGTCAGGAACGCATGTAGGCTACGAATACCGAAATAGCACGTGCCAATAATCTGTATCGTACCGAGCTGGAGTGGATGCGCCGGATGCCTCAGGCACGTGGCCATAAGGCCCGCTATCGTGAGGAAGCTTTTTATGAGCTGGAGAAGGTAGCCAAACAGCGTTCCTATGATGCTAATGTAAAGCTTGATGTAAAAGCTTCGTACATTGGTTCGAAGATTTTTGAAGCGAACCATTTGTGCAAGAGCTTTGGCGATATCAAGATTCTGGACGATTTCTCGTATATCTTTGCCCGTTATGAGAAGATGGGTATTGTGGGTAATAACGGAACAGGAAAATCTACTTTTATAAAAATCCTGATGGGACTGGAAAAGCCGGACAGTGGTACGCTCGATATTGGTGAAACCGTCCGCTTTGGTTATTATTCGCAGGAGGGATTGCAGTTTGATGAACAGATGAAGGTAATAGATGTGATAACAGATATTGCTGAGGTTATCGAACTAGGCAACGGAAAGCGTTTGACGGCATCTCAGTTCTTGCAGCATTTCCTGTTTACTCCCGAAACGCAGCATAGTTATGTTTATAAACTGAGTGGAGGAGAACGCCGCCGTTTGTATCTGTGTACTGTGCTGATGAAAAATCCTAATTTCCTGGTGCTGGACGAGCCTACCAATGACTTGGATATAGTAACGCTTCAGGTGCTGGAGGAATATTTACAAAGCTTTAAGGGCTGCGTAATTGTAGTCAGTCACGACCGCTATTTTATGGATAAGGTTGTAGACCATCTGTTAGTCTTTAAGGGACAGGGAGATATACGTGATTTCCCAGGAAACTATTCAGACTATCGCGACTGGAAGCTGGCTAAGGCTGAGCACGAAAAAGAAGCTGTAAAACCGAAAGAAGAAAAGACGCAGCGTGTGCGCTTGAACGACAAGCGTAGAATGACTTTTAAGGAAAGAAAAGAGTTTGAACAGCTGGAGAAAGAAATTGCCGATTTGGAAGCAGAAAAGAAACAACTGGAGGAGGCTTTATGCAGCGGTTCACTTAGTGTGGAGGAACTGACAGAAAAGTCAAAACGTCTTCCGATGCTGAATGATGAACTTGACGAGAAAACAATGCGTTGGCTTGAATTGAGTGAAATAGAGGCATAGCTTTCTATATATACTTGTAAATCAGTGAGATAATTTTATCTTTATGCTTAGCCAAATAAAAGGTGAAAAGTAGAAAAAAAATTCTCGATGTTTTTCTAAAATTCGTACAAATTTTAAAAAAACATCGAGAATTTTTTTTGTAAACATGCAGACAAATTTAGTACTATCTGAAGGTATGTTTTTCGGAACTTATTTTTGCAGTGAATTATTGATAGACTCTATATAATCCAGAATTTCTTTTCGTCCGGTTTTCTTTTCCGATGAAGATATGAAATACGGTGGAAGCTCTTCCCATTGTTCTTTCAAAACCTCCATATATCGGTTGACATTGAATTTGGTTTTGCCACTGCTTTGTTTGTCGGATTTAGTAAAAATGATAGCAAAAGGTACACCGTTTTCACCCAGCCACTCCATAAATTCCAGATCGATTTTCTGAGGCTCCAGACGGCTGTCTACTAGTACAAACAGACAGGTCATCTGTTCACGTTCAAGCACATAATATTCTATAAGCTTTTGTATCTTGTCCATCATTTTTTTACCCCGCTGTGCGTAACCGTATCCTGGGAGGTCTACCAAATACCATTCCTTATTGACTAAAAAATGGTTGATGAGCAATGTCTTTCCGGGTGTTGCAGATGTCATAGCCAATTTTGGCTGTTTGGTCAGCATGTTGATGAGGCTGGACTTTCCTACGTTAGAGCGTCCTATAAAGGCATATTCCGGCAGATTAGTCTGAGGGCACATGTCTGCTCTTGAATTACTGACTACAAATTCGGCACTGGTTATTTCCATATTAATTTGTTTTTTTACTCTCTGCAAAGATAGAATAAAAAGAAGCAAAATGAAAATATAGATGTATTTAGTCCTCTTTTCAGTGAAATATGCCGCATTCTCCGTATATTTGTACAATGAAATATATTTATGTTGCCATTGGTTCCATATCTTTAGTGCTGGGAGTTATAGGAATATTTCTTCCTATACTGCCTACTACGCCTTTCTTGCTGCTTTCTGCCGCATTGTTTTTCAGAGGCTCGCCACGTTTATACACCTGGCTGCTGGAACACAAGTATTTGGGACCGTATATCCGCAGTTTTCGTGAGGACAGAGCCATTCCGCTCCGGGCTAAAATTATCTCTGTTTCATTACTTTGGATTACAGCTATTCACTGTGTGCTTTTTTTATTTCCATATTGGTGGCTCAAAGGAATAATGGCCGTAGTGACTATCGGTGTTACTATTTATATTTTGTCTTTTAAAACCCGTTCTCCCCGATGAACAAATTAACTTTTTGTAACCGCAATGAGGCTATAGCCCGCATGAACCGGTTGGGAAAGGAAAGAACCCGATTTTTCTTTCTGATTAATTTTGATGAAACGGAATGTCTGGTCTCAAAACTGGATGATATCCCTGCCGGGCAACTGGCTTTTATTTTTCCTGAGGTAGCGAATGTATGTTCTGTATCAGAATTGAAACCTGAAAATATTTTATGGAAAGCTTATCCGCAATCGTATGAAGAATACTTGCGTTCATTTGATATTGTACATCGTAATTTGTATGCGGGAAATTCATTTCTGACAAATTTAACGTGTGCCACTCCGGTTGAAACGAATCTTTCTTTATATCAAGTATTTCTTCACGCTACGGCACGATATAAGCTTTGGTATGATGATCGCTTTGTTGTGTTTTCACCTGAAACTTTTGTCCGTATAAAAGAGGGCTATATTTATTCGTTCCCGATGAAAGGAACAATTGACGCTTCGTTGCCCGATGCGAAGGAAGTATTGCTGAGGGATGAAAAAGAAGCGGCAGAGCATGCTACGATTACAGATCTGATACGAAACGATTTGAGCCGGGTGGCTAGTGAAGTGACGGTTACGCGCTACCGCTATCTGGACGAACTGCATACTCATTGTGGAAGGTTGCTTCAGATGAGTTCTGAAATCAGAGGGCGTTTACCTGAAAACTATCACGAAAAGTTGGGGTCGTTGTTCTTCGAACTCCTTCCTGCCGGTTCTATTACCGGTGCTCCCAAGAAGAAAACGGTGGAGATAATCCGTGAGGCAGAAACATACGACAGAGGTTTTTATACCGGAGTCATGGGATATTTTGATGGTAAGAATCTGGATAGTGCTGTCATGATCCGTTTTCTGGAACACACAGATGGTGGATTCGTGTATAAAAGTGGGGGAGGAATTACATTCCGCAGTACGGCCCGAAGTGAATATGAAGAAATGATACAGAAAATATATGTGCCGATTTATTGAAACAATTCGTATAGAAGGTGGAAAGGTGTGGAATCTGTCCTGTCATAATGCCCGTATGAATACAACCCGAAAAAGGGTGTGGGGCAATTGTCCTGCACTTTTTTTGGAGGATATTCTGAAGCCAGAACCTTGGCAGGAACGGACACGCTGCCGGGTAGTATATGGAGAGAACATAGAGGAGGTCGTATATATTCCATATACGATAAGGCAGGTTTCTAGCTTGAAACTGGTACCTTGTGATGACATCGCATACGAACTGAAAAGTGCAGACCGTAGCATGCTGGACAAACTTTTTGCCTTGCGTGGGGAGAAAGATGATATACTGATTGTGAAGAATGGCAGGATTACCGATACATCGATTGCCAATGTCGCCCTTTGGAACGGAACAGAATGGCATACTCCTTCTTTTCCGTTGCTGAAAGGAACGCAGCGTCAGTTTTTACTTGACAGAAAGCAGATAATAGAAACAGACATATCCGTAGAAAACCTTTCTTCGTATTCCCGGATATGTCTGTTTAACGCCATGATTCCCTTTGGAGAGATAACGCTCGGTTGTGAGGAGTTGGACTATTAGATAGGCCAACCTTCTTCTTTCAGCGCTTCTTTCAGTTGTAAAAATCTTTCGGCTTCCACATCGTTGTCGATAAATTTATCGAAGTTTGCGATGTTCATAGCAGCCCAAGTCTTGCCTTTTTCCACTTCTGTGTCTGGAGCAAACGAAAGATATAATTTCATCGCTTTCTGATAGTTACCTTCCAGCATCCAGTAATGTGCCCGGTAACTGATAACGGCAGGCAGCTTCTTAAACTGTTCGGGCAGACATTTATAAATCATATCGGCAGCTTCCGACTGCGAAGCCAGTACGGCATAATACATACCGTCTATTTGTGTATCAATTCCCTTGCGTGTCGTGACAAAAGCATCATAAATCTGAATGCTTAATATCTGGTTGATAATAAATATCCGTGGAACGGGAGTGTGTGCGCACATGGCCATGATGTGGTCAGTATCTATTTCACCATCGAACATATCACGGAATATTTTTTCATAAGGCAGTCTGACACTGGATATGCCTTGCGGTTGGAAGCAAATCCAGTATAAATTGCGTTCTGAGATTCGTCCGTTTTTGTCCCGATATGTGATGTGAATAGGGTGATAGCAGCAAATAGCCATAAGCAATGCTTCTGCAACTTCTTCTCCATTACCTTCTTCCGAGAAATCGCATGTCATGACGTCTGTAGCGAAAGGTGTTTCCAGACCTTCTATTTTTGCTATCTCGTTGTATGGGATAAAGTGATTTTCTTCTAGCACCACTTCTTTCCCTTCTACTCCCCAGATGAACAACTCTGCTTTTAATTGCAGCGTACGTGATTCGTAAATATACTGACAACCGTTTGTTTCTGAAGTGATTCGAGTATATGGATAGTGCAAGGTACTTTCTTCCAGCCGTGCTTTCATTTCCTGATAAGCTTCCAGTATATCCGAAGAATGAGGCTGTTGCTCTTCTTCCTTTTGAGGAGTTTCCGGTTCGGCCGTTACTTTTTCATTCTCAGGTTGAGGAAGAGGTTGTTCTTCCTTGTCTGATTCTGGCTGAGCGGTTTGCATCTGTTCCTTTTCATGAATCAGTTGTTCCTTTTCCTCTAGTAAAAGATGCATCTTTTTCTGCAATTCTGAAAGGTTGGCTTTCAAAGTTGAATTCTCAGATTGGATAGCATCTAATTTTTCCTGAGTTTCGGAAAGTTCTCTTTGCAAGGCTGTATAGTTTTTTGCAAGATCTTGTGAAGATTTTTCAGATTGTTCTTCCAGTTCCTTTTTATTAGCCTCGAGGATTTCTTTTTGTTTTTCTACTTCAGCCAGTTTTTCTTCCAGCTCTTTCTTGCTGGCGGTGATAGTTTCTTTTTGCTTTGCCGCTTCAGTTAGTCTTGCTTCCAGTTCTTTCTTACTGGCGGTGATGGTTTCTTTTTGCTTTTCTGCTTCAGTCAGTTTTGCTTCCAGTTCTTTCTTATCAGTAGCTAGAACTTCTTTCTGTCTTTCAGAATCGGCTAGCTGATTTTTTAATTGTTGAATATCATTATCTCGTGAAACAATTTCCTGTTCAGAATATTGCATTTTCTCCAATCCGGTTGCTTTGTCGGATTGAAGTCTGGATATTTCAGTTTGGAGATGTGAAATCTCTTTCTGATGTTCTGCAATTGAGGTTTGTAATTGGGTGAGTTCAGTTTGTGCAAGTGATAACTCTTCCTGTGTTTCGGTTAGCTGAGTGCGTTTATAAGTTGCTTCTTTATTAGCATCTTTGACTTCAAATGAAAGTTGCTGATTCTTTATTAATAAAGCTTCGTTGTCGTTTTGTAATTGTTCAATATCAATGCCTGTCAGCTTTTTGATCAGATGAAAAGTGAATTTACCCATAACTGTGTAAAAAGATAATTTGGTTAATGAATGTTGCAAATTACGTAAATATTTCTGAATGTTCAGTATAAATGCGGTTTAAATTGTATCTTTTTGCATGAAAAATCCAATCTATTTCAATCTTTATCATTAGTTTTGTACTTCATTTTAGAAAAATAAGAAAAATGCAAGACTTTATAACACACAATGAATATTTAACTGGAAATCGGGCGAATAGTTTGATTAATCGCAAAATGATATTCCGTATATTGGGTATTTTATTGTTTATAGAAGGTGGGCTGTTTTTATTATGTGCAGGTGTTTCCCTGTGCTATCAGGAACATAGTTATATTTATTTTCTTTATTCAACCTTATTGGCCGCAGCTGTCGGTTGCGTGCTGTTGTTCCTTGGTCGTAATGCAGAAAATAAGCTTTCTCGTCGTGATGGCTACTGTATTGTTGCATTTACATGGCTTTTATTTACTACGTTTGGAATGCTTCCTTTCTACCTTAGTGGCGAAATACCTTCTGTTACCGATGCTTTCTTTGAAACGATGTCAGGGTTTACAACCACAGGTGCAACGATTCTTGATGATATTGAGTCACTGTCGTATGGAATGCTTTTCTGGCGTAGCTTTTCTCAGTGGATTGGAGGTTTAGGAATTGTCTTTTTTACGATAGCGGTATTACCGATATTCGGAGTCGGAAATCAGGTTCTGTTTTCTGCTGAAGCGACAGGGGTGACTCATGATAAGATTCATCCGAAAATCAGTATAATGGCTCAGTGGCTGTGGACTGTATATTTGCTTCTTACAATAACGGAAACGGTATTGTTGATGTTGGGAGGCATGAATTTGTTTGATGCAGTCTGTCATTCGTTTACAACTACTGCTACGGGAGGATATTCTACTAAACAAGATAGTGTGGCATATTGGAATTCTCCTTTTATAGAGTATGTGATAGCGATTTTTATGGTCCTGTCGGGAATAAACTTTTCATTATATTTTATGTGCCTGAAAGGAAAATTCTTCAATCTGTTCAAAGACGATGAATGTAGATGGTTCTTGATGTCTGTAGGTATAGTAACTTTACTTATCACAGTTCCTTTGGTCATGCAAAACCATTATGGATGGGAAGAAGCTTTTCGGAAGGCATTTTTTCAAGTAGCAAGTATTCATACATCTTGTGGGTTTGCTACTGATGATTATAATGTATGGCCTCATTTTACATGGATGCTTTTGATTTATACAATGTTTGCAGGAGGTTGTACTGGCTCTACTGGCGGGGGAATAAAGAATATGCGTTTGCTTATTCTTTTCCGTAATATGAAGAATGAGTTCAGCCGCCTGATTCATCCTCGTGCTGTATTACCCGTAAAGGTAAATCAGCAGGCACTTTCTCTTTCTACTATCTCTACTGTAAATACTTTTATTTTATTGTATTTGATTTGTATTTTTGTAGGCTGGGTAGCTTTAATGTTTATGGGGCTTGAACTTACAGAGTCTTTTGGACTGGTAGCTTCTAGTTTGGGTAATGTCGGACCTGGTTTAGGTGCATATGGTCCTGCCTTTTCGTGGAGTGCTCTTCCTGATCTTGCTAAATGGTTACTGTCTTTTATGATGTTAATAGGAAGATTGGAGCTATTTGGCATTCTGCTGATGTTTTCGCCTGGTTTTTGGCATAAACGTTGACCTTTCTGTTAGGTATCGAAAAGTCTTGTATAGAGAAGTTTAATACTGATTATTGCATAAGATAAATAGCCGTATCATTACTTAAATAAAGTTTGATACGGCTATTTTTTATTCTGAAAGTAACTATCCTATACTTTCTGGAATGCTCATTTAATTTTGAGGCACTCTCATGTTTGTATTAATTATAGTTCTAAAGCTAGAACGAAAATTTGTTAGTCGATAAAGCGTTTGGTCAGCTCATCAAATTCGTCTATTCTTCTATCACGCAAGAATGGCCACCAGCGACGAACATTTTCGCTTCGGTTCATATCTATCTCTACTACGAGATTTTCTTCTTTCAGATTGCTTGCTTGTGCAAGAATTTCTCCTTGTGGTCCGGCTACGAAGCTATTTCCCCAAAATTGGATGCCATTGGTTTGTCCGGAAGGATCAGGTTCAAGTCCTACTCGGTTTACGGCGATGACAGGAAGTCCGTTTGCAACAGCATGACCGCGCTGTACTGTTACCCATGCTCCAAGCTGACGCATCTTTTCATCTTGTGTATCACTGCTTTCCCATCCGATTGCTGTTGGATAAATAAGTAGTTCTGCACCTTTTAAAGCCATCAGTCTGGCTCCTTCTGGATACCATTGATCCCAGCATACTTGAACACCTAGTTTACCCAGACTTGTTTCTATTGGCTCAAATCCCAGATCACCTGGAGTGAAATAGAATTTTTCATAATAGGCAGGATCATCTGGTATATGCATTTTACGATATTTTCCCGCAATACTTCCGTCAGTGTCGAATACAACGGCTGTATTGTGATAAAGTCCGGGTGCACGACGCTCAAATAGTGAAGTAACCAATACTATATGATAAGCTGCTGCTATTTCACTATAAAATCCGGTTGACGGTCCGGGGATAGGCTCTGCCAGATCAAATAAAGATGTATCTTCTGTTTGACAGAAATAGGGAGTATTATGTAATTCCTGTAGAACAACAAGTTGTGCACCGGCTTGTGCAACAGAAGCAATATTACGGTGCAATTTTTCCAAATTTATTTTCAGGTCATTCGTACATGCTTGTTGTACAATACCTACTCGAATGGTTCTTTTCATATCGGTTAAAATTTTAATGTTTGCTGTTTTTTACACTTTCCGGATATTGCATGGTAACGCAATGCAATGAGCCATGCTGCTTAATTAGTGGGCAACAATCTATTCCTACAATATCTTTTTCAGGAAAAGCTTGTGCTAATATCTGAGCAGCCTTTTGATCGTTATCCGGTTGGTTGTATGTCGGATACAATATGGCATCATTCATTATCAGGAAATTGGCATATGTTGCAGGCAGACGTTCACCTTCTTCATCATAAATAGCTGTTGGCATAGGCAGAGGAAGCAAGCGGTATGGTGTATTCTCCAGTGTGCGGAACGTTTTCAGCTGTTCTTCCATTTTAATGAGTTCATCATAATGTTCATCTGCGCTATCTGTACATTGTACATAAACAATAGTGTTGTCCGGACAAAGTCTAGCCAATGTATCTATGTGGCTGTCAGTATCATCACCTGCAAGGAATCCGTGATCCAGCCATAAAACTTGTTGAAGATTAAATCTTTCTTTTAAGTATAGCTCTATATCCTCACGCGTCATTACGTCGTTCCGATTAGGAGCGAGGAGACAGGTAGAAGTTGTAAGCATGGTTCCTTTACCATCACTTTCGATAGATCCTCCTTCAAGTATAAAGTTACGACAGTTTGTATAACTCCCTTTTAACAGATTGCTCTGATATAAATTCCAGTTTATCAGATTATCTTTATTTGCTGCAAACTTCATTCCCCAACCATTAAAACAGAAATCTAACAGCAGGGGAGTCCCGTCATTTTGGAGCAATGTGATAAAGCCGTGATCGCGTGCCCAAGTATCGTTGGTCGGGCATTTTACAAAATGTATATTGTCTTTATATTTGAAGTCTTTTAATTTTTCTGGATATTCAGGGGCAATCAGTAAAAGAGGTTGCCGAGAAGCTATTTCACTGGCGAGGTTGAAAAAACATGTTTCTACTTCATCTAACATGTAGTTCCAGTCGGTTCCGCTATGCGGCCACGTCAGCTGGATGTAGCTTTGTGGATGCCATTCGGCGGGTAAGAAATAATTCTTTTCCATAATGAGATAGTTTGTTTTATAATGTTGTTGTTCTTTTCTTATTGGCTGTTGCGCTTGCTGCGACGTTTTAATAGAATCCAGTCAAATAATTCGCGCCAGTTCGTAAAATCTTTTTTATACATTAAACCTATTCCTTGTGTTGTCAGAGTAGATTTTGTAAAGTATCTGTCGTTGGTCTGATTATATCCTTTCAAGCGGAAATCACCGTTTTTAGTCAGTAGCCACATTGCTTCAAAATCTCCTACGAAGTTGGTGTTACGCATAGGGTTATCGCGGTAACCGAAATTACCATTAATAATTAATCGGTTGTTAAGCAGTCTTCCTGAAAGAATAGCTTCTGCCTCTACGTCAGTCCACCCTTTATCGCCTGTACTTAAATTGGTTCCCACGTTCCAGTTCTGGCTGTCTATTACTTGAGAAAGCATATTATTTAACTGTCCGGAAAGTGTGCTGAAAGCCAGTGAACTTGTTGCATCCGACTGATTGGCATTGTTGGCATAATCAAAGGTATAAAACTTTCCAATACTCAACAAATAAATGATTTGTGTATTCATTTGCTCTTCTGTACTGGTTAAACTTCGTACCAATTCCCGGTCTTCATCGCTAACGGTCGGCAAGTCCAGGTCGAATTTTAATGTAGGAGCCGTCAGGTTACCTCTCAGATTCAGTAAACAGTTTACCTTTACAGTTCCTTTGGTATTTGAAGCATCAGCCACTAAATCATTTAATGAAGCAGAGTTAACGGTATAAACAGCCTGTACATCCAGATTGGCTTCTCGTGGATTTCCGTTGAATGAAACTGTTCCTCCTGATTGCAGGATGAAATCTTTATGGATAACATTCTGCATGCTCATTTTGTATATTCCTTCTTCGATATTGTAGTTACCGAAAATCTGGAAATCTCCTTTATTATAATAGTTGATACCCAGGTTGCCGGTTCCGTTTGCAGAAATGTTATCTCTTGCTATAGGATCCATGACGATACGCATGGTAGCAGCCGGAGTTGCTTCTATCTGGAGATTAATGTGGGTATCAGTAGGAGTGTCTTCTTCCTCCTTATTATCTGTTTTGTTTAAATGATGATATAATTCAGTCTGAATGTTTTCTTGCTGTCTTCGGGGAGTCTTATCCACAAATTTTATGAATTGTGTATTGGTTGCTTCAGCTGCTGTGGCGGTTACGTATGTAAACTTTGTTTGTGGATCAGTTCGTAATGTCCCGTCCACAGTAAGTGTATTGTTTCCTCCGCGCAGCAACACTTCTCCAGTTGTATATATTTTACCATAGAAAGGGAATTCAGGTGTTTCCTTTTCCGTGTGATATACCAGCATATTGTTTGTGTTGAACCGGAAATCATACATCAGGTTCTTTAGTTTTGTATGTCTGAGTGCGCCATTAACTAACCCGGTATGTCCTTCGGGGTCTGTTACTTGTATGTTGTCGAAGGCAAAGTGCCCTGAGCTTATACGGAATGAGTCTGCATGAGCGGTGAATGATGTATTAAGGATATTTACTTTCATGCTGGCATCTGCTTGAGCACATCCCTCTAAGTCAAGTCCGGAGAAAGGACCGTATAATCGGACACGTCCAAAGACTCTTCCCTGCATATTTGTAAATATATTCTCTACAAAAGGTTGCAGGAAGGAAAGATTTGTGCCTCCTGCCTGAATATTTAAGTTTAATCCTTTTTCCTTAGGCGAAACATACCCGGTTACATTAGTGAAGTAATGATCATTCTCTTTTATGTCGGCATGTAAGCGTACTCCTCCTAATTCATTGTCCCATTCACCTCTTATATCTCCCTGACCTAATAACGCATCGTTCAGCGAAAAGTCTTTTACGTTGAGTCGGGTATACATCACCGGATTGTCAAGTACATTATGTAAGTGTACACGTCCAGTTACTAGACCATTGAATTTAACTGCATGAAACTGAATTATATCCATTACATATTGTAAGTTGATATTGCTCAAATCCACCAGACAAGAGTCTGTTGTTTCCTTTCCAATACGTCCGTTTGCACGTACATATTGGTTTTGATGCTCAAATAGAAAGTTGTCGATTTCTATCAGGTTTTTATCAATGGTTATTTGTGATGGATGTATTTTCCATATCGTATCATTTAAAATAATTTTGCTTGGACGCAGGTCTATCATCGTTGATAAGCGATTACTTTCTTCTGACTTACGGAAACTTGTAATAGCTTCTACCATACCGCTAAAAGTGGAAGGAACATTATTCCCCCAATGGATGGTCGTTTTTAATTTATCGTCGTTGACCCGAGAATTTACAGCCAAATTAATCATTGCACCTTTTTGCAGACGTTTGTTTATACGCACTTGGCATTGCAGTTCATCTGAAGTGTTATTACACAATAACGTTCCTGATTCGAAATATGAGTCGTTGTAAACAAATGCTGGAAGATAACCTCTAATTTGCAACCGTGTACGGTTATCATCAAAATATCCGTTTAATGTAGCCGGCATGTATAGTTCAACAGGGATTTTGAATACCTTTGAGAATAACTCTGTATCTTCCAACTGGAAATTGAACTGAAAATCATTGTTTGTTTCAGGTAATTCCTTGTTGAGAACGAGTAATGACGGAATGTACCGTTGCAATGTCTTCAATATACTTGCTGGAAGAGTACGGTAAGAATAGTTCCCTTTGACAAAGCCATTGAGGAAAGGAGAACGGATTTCTATTTGTTTTTCCTGACTATTACTTACGTTTCCGGCAAATATGCTTAAGTTTTTTAAGAAATAACATTGATCTTTTTCTGGAGCGTTGACCTGTACGCTGTCAATACTGATTTTTCCCTTCATGTCATCAATGGAGTGTCCGCTGAAGTCGGCAGTCAGATTCAGTGACATATCTGTATCTTTATATTGGTCTGTCAGATTCAGATCGTTAGGACGGAAGTTACGTACCACAGCTTTTAGATTGAAATCAGGCACAGCTTGTCGTGTCGCAACATGTCCGTTTATCTCAATGTTTGCATTGCTGTCGTTCAAAGATAATTTTCCGTTAAATCCTCCTGGAGTATATTGTCCGTCAAGCATGATGTTGCGGTACTCATACTGCTTGTATGTAAACGAAGAAATTACTCCCTTAATATATGATTCAGCTTTGCCATCATGATATTTGAAACCTTGCAATTCTATGTCGAATGTTGTGCTTCCCAGTGTCTTTTCCTGGTTTAACAAGGTTCCTAATTGTAATTCCGGACTGATTATTTTTCCAGAATAAGAACGTAGATGGGTTAATGTATCGGAATGCATGGTTACATTGGCCCGAATACTTCCTACATCTGTAAGAAGTGTACCATGTGTTGTTAATTGATTCAGATAACCGGAAATATCTCCGTTGAAACTTATGCTCCCAATCCGTTTCAGAATATCGGGAACATTGTTCTTGCCACTTAGGTTATAAAGTAACCAGTTAATACCTTCTTTATCTACTTCCAGTTGCGACAGGTTACCGAAAAGGAACATATTATTTTTTTCGTTCCAGTGGTTTATCATAGCTTCTGCTTTCAGCAAAAGACTTTGAGTATTGTTTGATATATAAATGTCTGTACACTTGGTTTGATATCCTTTTCCGTCCAACGACATGCGCAGGTTTACAGCTTCATTGAAATGAGCTAGTGCAGGTACAAACATGGCAAAGTCAGCCAACGTAATACGAGCTCTCATATGAGCCATATACCGTGTGTCATTGTTTATTACAGGAGCAGATGAAGCACTGTCATATGTTGCAGCAAGCGTATCTATATTCAGCTCACTGTTAGGAAAAGAAACCTCAATATTGTTTGCCTGTAATCCATGGTGATTGGCTGTAATTTTCAGTGCCAGTTTCTTTAATTTGAATCCACTCTGTTCGTTGAAACTTATACGTTTGATTTGCGCATTGAGAGAATCAGGGGTTAAGGCTTTCAGTGAAAGTGTTGCTGAAAGATTCTGTATGCCTAAATGGTTTGAATTAAAACGTCCAGGAGTTTGAGCTTCGGAAAGTAAGTCATAGTAGACCTGTCCGCGACGAATCAATACGGAATTAATACGCAGATCGATGGTTGATTTTTTCTTGATTGTATCTTTTGAGGCAAATGCATCAAGTACAAACTGGAAATTTGTCTTACTGTCAGGGGTCGGACGGTTGAGGTGGGCGTTCAGACCAAAAAGCTGTACACTGCTGATGCGTATTTTGCCGTGTAATAAAGACGATAACTCCATCTTAGCAGATAAACGGTTTATTTTCAGCAGCTCCTTGCCAGACTTGTCTTCCAGATATACATTCTGTATAATGACACGGTTCAGCAGTCCTAAATCGATATTTCCGATTCTGACCTCAGTCTGCATGATACGGCTGAGCTCTTGAGCCGTAAAATCGGATAGCCGTTTTTGAATAAAAGGAATACTCAAAACGGCGATAATTCCGAAATAGCATACCAAAGCTAATATGATGGTAGATCGGACAATATGTTTTATACTTCTGAACTTGCTCATGGGTATGACTCAAAAATTAATCAAAATTACAAATATCGCTCGAAGTAATCTATATTTTACCTTCTTATTTTATTATTTTTAAAATACAAATTCGTACTTTTGGCACATTATTTAGAAACTAACACATTTAAGGTATATGAAGAAGAACATAATGTTAGCATGCCTGATGGCAATGGCATTGGGAGCACAGGCTCAACAGGGGGGGATTACACAAGACATGTTGAACCAAATCAAAAGCAGCTATAAGCATACGCCGGCAGATAAGGCTATTTATAATGCCATGGCTGAAACCAGTATAGCTGTACTTGCGAAAAATCATGAAAATCTGGCTAATTTCGATACTAACTTCACAAATAAAGTTGTTTCACATGGCATAACAGACCAGCAGCAGTCTGGACGTTGCTGGCTTTTTACCGGATTGAACGTATTGCGTGCTCAGATGATGGCTAAATATGGTCTGGACGAAATGGAGTTCTCTCAGAACTATTGCTTTTTCTACGACCAGCTAGAGAAAGCTAATCTTTTCTTGCAGGGAATTATTGACACGCGTGAAAAACCAATGGATGATAAGATGGTAGAGTGGTTATTCCGCAATCCTATAAGCGACGGAGGACAATTTACTGGTATTTCAGATGTTATAGGTAAGTATGGAGTAGTTCCATCTTCGGTTATGCCAGAAACCTATAGTAGTGAAAACACATCACAGATAGCTCGTCTGGTTGGCTTGAAGTTGAGAGAGTTCGGTCTGCAATTACGTGATGAGGCTGCAAAAGGAGTAAAGGTTTCTGCACTTGAAGCTAAAAAAACAGAAATGCTTTCTACCGTTTATCGTATGCTTGCCTTAGCATTCGGTGAACCTGTGGAACGTTTTACGTGGACTATGAACGGTGAAACGAAGGAGTATACTCCACAGTCTTTTTATCAGGAATATTTGGGAAATGACTTAACCAATAATTATGTCATGCTGATGAATGACCCCAGTCGTGAATATTATAAATGCTACGAAATAGATTTTGACCGTCATGTTTATGATGGAAAGAACTGGACTTACGTCAATTTACCTGTTGAGGATATAAAAGCAATGGCTATTGAATCAATAAAGGATAGTACAATGATGTATTTCTCTTGTGACGTCGCGAAATTCTTAGACAGTAAACGTGGTACTCTCGATTTAAAGAATTTTGATTATGAATCACTGATGGGTACTACGTTCGGAATGAATAAGAAACAGCGTGTCCAGACCTTTGCCAGTGGATCCAGCCATGCTATGACTTTGATGGCTGTAGATTTGGATAAAGACGGTAAGCCGAAGAAATGGATGGTTGAAAACAGTTGGGGAGCAGAGGCTGGTTATAAGGGACATCTGATTATGGCCGATGAGTGGTTTGACGAATATATGTTCCGTCTGGTAGTAGAAAAGAAATATGTACCAGAAAAGGTACTGAATATTTTGAAGCAGAAGCCAATCCGTCTGCCGGCATGGGACCCAATGTTTGCTCCAGAAGAATGATGAGCAGATAAGTTTGTTTATATATTTTTGTAGACGTCCTGATGTTTATTCTGAAAACCTGTATTTTCAGAAAACATCAGGACGTTTATTTTTGGCTTTAGGGTTGTTTTTCTCTTCCTTTTTGCTTAATTTCGTAATTATCCTTAATTTAAAATCTGATTCTTATGAAGAAATATCGGAAAGCAAAATCGAAGTATATTGCTGTCTGTTCGTTAACCTTATGGTTATATCAGCCTGTAAATGCACAAATAGAGATTACAACTCTTCCGGATAGTGTGATAACGGTTGGATACGCTCGGGGTACACTGAAGAACATATCCGGTTCGGTAGAACAAATTACCGAACAGCAAATGAATAAAGAGCAAATAACTAATCCGCTGGAAGCTATTCAGGGACGAGTACCAGGATTGACTATCATGAAAAGCAGTAATGGTACAGCAGCTTTGGAATCTGTCCGAATGCGAGGAACCACTTCGTTGACAAGTGGTAATGATCCATTGATAATTGTAGATGGGGTGTTGGGCGATTTAAGTATGCTGACTTCGATTTATCCGACCGATATAGAAAGTTTTACAATCTTGAAAGATGCCTCAGAAACAGCGCAGTACGGTTCTCGTGGTGCCTCGGGTGTGATTAATATTACAACAAAAAAAGGAATCTCTGGTAAAACGCGTATTAATTACAACGGAAGCTTTGGCATTGCCCATGCTTATCGTCATCTGGATATGCTCTCTGGCGATGAATATCGGAAAGTAACAAGCGAAAATGGAATTTCTATTCTGGATAAAGGCTGTAATACTGATTTTCAAAAAGAAATAGAACAATTGGGCTTGCAGCAGAATCATAACATTGCTTTTTATGGTGGAGGAGATGCTTCCAACTATCGTGTTTCTTTGGGCTATCTGAACCGTGAGGGAGTGATACAGAATGAAAGCATGAAGCTTTTTACATCGAATATGAATATGTCGCAAGATATATTCGATAAATTTATCCAATGCGAACTTGGACTGTTTGGATCAGTCAAGAAAAACCGGAATTTGTTCGATTATCAGAAAACTTTTTACTCGGCAGCGGCTTTTAACCCTACTTTCCCTAACCATAAAGATTATACGACCGACGCTTGGGACCAGATAACTACTGCCAGCCAGATAACCAATCCTTTGGCTTGGATGGAGGTCAATGATCGTGATGATGTTTCTTATTTCAGTGCTCATGCCCGTTTGAATTTTAATTTGTCGCCCGACCTGAAATTTATACTTTTCGGCTCGTATACTTATAATGATACAGAGAACTCACAGTATTTGCCCACTATAGTCTGGGCAAACGGACAGGCGTATCGTGGAAACCGCCGTTCAGAATCTGTCTTAGGAAATGCAATGCTTACGTATCGGAAACAGTTGAAAAAGCATTTCATAGATGTATTGGGCTTGGCAGAGTTGGAAAAAAATACATATACCGGATTTTATACTACGGTAACAAACTTTTCTTCCGATCTTATGGGGTTCGACAATCTTCAGGCTGGAGCTCTGCGTCCCTGGGAAGGAACAGGTTCATATTATGAGGAACCTCATCTGGCATCTTTTCTGGGGCGAGTGAATTATACATATGACGACCGTTATGTACTGACAGTCAATGCTCGTACGGATGCATCTTCAAAGTTTGGAGCAAATCATAAATGGGGCTTTTTCCCATCTGTTTCTGCTGCATGGAATGTGTCAAATGAACAGTTTATGAAGCAGATTACCTGGATTGATAATTTGAAGTTGCGCCTGGGTTATGGACTTGCTGGAAATCAGGGAGGTATAGATTCGTATACGACGATGAATCTAGTCCGGCCCAATGGAGTCGCACCTGTCGGAAATTCTCCTGTAGTGACTTATGAAACATTACGCAATATCAATCCCGATCTGAAGTGGGAAGTAAAACATACTTTCAATGCCGGTTTCGATGTGGGCTTTTATGGCAACCGTTTGCTGTTGTCTGTCAATTATTACAACTCTAAGACAACCGATATGCTTTATAATTATCGGGTAAGTGTTCCTCCTTTTACCTACAATACATTGCTCGCCAATATTGGTTCTATGCGTAACAGCGGTACAGAAATCTCTGTTGGTATTACTCCATTGAAGACCAAGGATATGGAGCTGAATATCAATGCAAATATAACTTTCCAGAAGAACAAGTTGCTTTCGCTGAATGGTATGTATAATGGCGAATATATTTCGGCCTCGGAGTATACTGTTATAGCCGGACTTGACGGGGCAGGTTTTCATGGAGGATATAATAATATTGTATATCAGATTGTAGGACAGCCTTTGGGAGTTTTTTATCTTCCTCACTGTACCGGATTGGTTCCCGATGGTAATGGTGGATATAAATATGAAATCGCCGACTTGAATGGGGGAGGTGTAAATCTGGAAGACGGAGAAGACCGTTATGTGGCAGGTCAGGCTATGCCTAAGACCTTGCTTGGCTCAAACATTAGTTTCCGGTATAAACGTTTTGATGTATCGTTGCAGATAAACGGAGCTTTCGGACATAAAATATATAATGGAACTTCACTGACTTATATGAATATGAATATTCTTCCCGACTATAATGTAATGGAGGAAGCTCCCCGACAAATGATAAAAGATCAGACCGCAACTGATTATTGGCTGGAGGATGGAGATTATATTAATTTCGATTATCTGACAGTAGGGTATGATGTTCCTCTGAAAAATACGAAGTTTTTACATAACATGCGTCTGGCGTTCACTATCAACAACTTGGGAACAATAAGCGGCTATTCGGGATTAACCCCTCTTATAAACAGTATGACCGTAGACTCTACATTGGGAGTTGATGACAAACGGACTTATCCGTTGTCGCGTACCTATACTCTTAGTTTAAGTCTTAATTTTTAAATGTTTAGCCATGAAAAAAATATATATATTATTTTTGACTTGCACTTCATTGTTCAGTATATCGTGCAGCAGTTTCCTTGAAGAAGATCCTCGGGATGGTTTATTGGGAGATAATGCTTATTCTACACTGCCGGCTCTCTATCGGAATTGTGTAGCATCGCTTTATAACTGTGTAGGCAGTTATAAAGATAGTGAAGGATTGCAGGGAACAGGGAGAGGTATCTATGACCTGAATACTTTTACGACCGATGAGGCTATTATGCCCACCCGTGGAGGTGACTGGTATGATGGTGGATTCTGGCAAGGACTCTACCTGCATCAGTGGGGAGTAAATAGCGATGCCATATTGAATACTTGGGAGTACTTGTTCCAGAGTATTAAGCTATGTAATTATTCGTTGGAGCAGATTGAACATTTCTCAGCGACACATACTGATAAAGAACTTCCGGCTTATAAGGCAGAGGTACGTGCCCTTCGTGCTATGTTTTATTATTATGCGATGGATTTATTCGGACGCATTCCTCTGCTTGTTACTTCCGATGCGGCCGGTGCGGAAATGAAACAGGCAGAGCGTGATAAGATTTTTACTTTTATCGTAAATGAATTGCGGGAGGCTGTTCCTTTCCTGAGCGAAGAGAAAAGTAATATTCCTGGTGAATATTATGGCAGAATGACAAAGCCTGTTGCTTATTTTCTGTTGGCTAAGCTGATGCTGAATGCTGAAGTATATATGGATTCCGACTGGACAGATGGTGTCTTTCCGGATGGCAGAAAAATCTTCTTTACTGTAAACGGAGAAAATCTCAATGCTTGGAAAGCTGCACAATATTACTGTACACAGATTTCTCAGATGGGTTATCAGTTAGAAAAAGATTATTCTTCAAATTTTGCCATATTCAATGAGTCTTCTCAGGAAAATATTTTTGTAATACCGATGAGCAAGACTTTATACACCAACCAGATGCAATATTTGTTCCGCTCCCGTCACTATAATCATGCAAAGGCCTATGGATTAGGAGGTGAAAATGGTTCAAGTGCAACGCTTGAGGTTTTGCAGACTTTTGGGTATGGCACAGACAAAGTTGATCCTCGTTTCGATTACTGCTATTTCGCCGATGAGGTGTACGATTTACAGGGAAATCCTATTCTGCTCGACGACGGCACTCCGCTGGTATATTATCCAGAGGCAATAGTCCTCGATGTTTCCAATTCGGTATATGAACAAACAGCTGGAGCACGTATGAAGAAATATGAAGTGGATAATACAGCATTAAAAGATGGAAAGTTGATGGATAATGATATTGTCTTGTTCCGTTATGCTGACGTGTTGCTGATGATGAGTGAGGCCAAAGTGAGAAATAACGAAAATGGAACAGGAGAATTGAATGAAGTCCGTGGCAGAGTAGGAGCTTCGTATCGTGAAGCAACTCTTGAAAACTTGCTGGATGAAAGGCAGATGGAGCTGGCGTGGGAAGGCTGGAGGCGTCAGGACTTGATTCGTTTCCGTCAATTCACTCGTCCGTATAGCTTCCGTCCACAGCTTCCCGGTGAAGAAAACGGTTATACAACTGTTTTCCCGATACCTGAAAAGGTAATAGTGATGAATGGGGTACTGAAACAAAATCCGGGGTATTGACAAATTATTTTATTGGATATTCCTTTTGGGGATTTTTTGTTGTTCTTTGCATTGATTATAAGTTGTTTACGTGGTCTTGGACCTGCCTTTGAAAAAGTATATGTTCTTTTCCCGAAGATATCTCGATATTTTCGGGAAAAGATGCTGAAGAATTTATACTTTTTTGAGGGAATGTTATTAAGACTATGCTGTTGTTTTTCTTTTGTAATAAAAAATCTTCGTGGATCAGTGTTTTTTCGTTTTCGCATGTCGTCCGGATGAAATAACTTCTTGAGCTGATTCCGCCCGATTCTGATAGAATGTTTTTTCAAGGAAAATAATAGGATAAAACGCAGAATAAAGCGAATTTGAGCATTCTCACTGACGGTCAGAGAGTTTGGCTTCTGGTGGCACGGAATGACATAAGGACGTAAAAACGGATTTAGGCGGATTGCAGTAAGAGATGCACTTCCAAACCATTACCCGACACCAATTGCACATTTAACGCTAACAGGCTCTATTTCTGCGTTCTGCGTAGGTTTACATTCTGCCCTTACAACTCCCATAAACTAATTTTGCACCAAACAAAAAGAATGATTATGCGGAGCACTTTCAAGACAGTCTTCTATGTAAACGGAAGCAAGGAAAAGAACGGAATTGTCCCCATCATGGGACGGGTTACAATCAACGGGACTATCGCACAGTTCAGTTGCAAACAGCACATTTCAAAGGAACTTTGGGATGCCAAAGGCAACAGGGCGAAAGGAAAGAGCCGTGAGGCGGTGGCAGTAAACTACGCCCTTGATAATATCAAGGCGCAGATAACGAAACACTACCAGCGGCTTTCCGACCGTGAGGCGTTTGTCACGGCAGAAATGGTGCGCAATGCCTACCAAGGCATCGGCACGGAGTATGAGACATTGTTGCGTGCCTTTGACAAGGAGAACGAGGCGTTTGCCAAACGGGTGGGCAAAGACCGCTCCAAGCGCACGTACCAAAAGTACCTGACCGTCCGCAAATACGTGGCAGAGTTCATAACAAGGCACTACAAGCGGACGGACATGGCGATGAACGAACTGACGGAGGATTTCATCCGTGACTACTGCCTGTACCTGCGAAACGAGGTCGGGCTGGCGCAGTCATCCGTGTGGATATACTCCATACCGTTGAAACACATCGTCACCACGGCGCACTACAACGGCAAGATACCGAGAAACCCGTTTGCGATGTACCACGTTGACCCCGACCACAAGGAACGTGGCTTTCTGACGGAGAATGAAATTCAAGCATTAAGTGCAATCAAGCTGGACAATCCCAACTTTGCATTGGCAAGGGATTTGTTCCTGTTCGGTTGTTGGACGGGCATCTCGTTCACGGACATCAAGAACCTGACCACTGACAACATTGTTGAAATGAACGGCACACCATGGATTGTGTCGAAACGCCAAAAGACGGGCGTACCGTTCCAAATCAAGCTGATGGACATCCCTATGCAGATAATCAGGCGTTACGAGCCGTTCAGAAGAGACAAGCGGCTTTTCAATATCGGCTCGCTTGACATGGTGAACAAGCGCATCAAGGCCGTGGCGAAGAAATGCGGGATAGAAAAGCCGATTTCATTCCACCTGAGCCGCCACTCCTTCGCTGTCTTGGCTCTCAATTACGGTATGCCGATAGAAAGCGTGAGCAAGATTTTGGGGCATACCAATATCACCACAACGCAAATTTACGCGCGTGCGCCCAGAATGGTCGCTTAATAAATACTTCTTTAGCAAGAAGTTAGGATTGGGTTCGATATAATCCTATCGTCAATCAGTTTATCCAAAAGGGAAACCCGATGGAGAGTGTAGCATACTGATTAAAGCTCCAAGTCCACTAATAGTCAGGTGGCGACTGAGGGGCAAGACGAAAAGACATACATAAGGATGAAGCCTTGATTGGTTGAACGATAGTTCGGTGGTACCAAATCTTGCAACAACGGAAGACTATTATACATACGTTGTTTCATAGTACTCTGCCTATTTTGTGCGTTAGTGCAGAGCATAAAGAACCGACTATGACACAGCCGCAATAAGCGGACAAGAACGAAAGTCGCATCCGACAGTATGTCGTGCTAATAGTTATTAAGAGAACTAACTGGGGATTACCTAAGTCGGAACGCTGGAACAAACAGCTATAAAGAAAGCTTTTGAATATCCGATATGGTAACGGAACTTCCGTAGTAGTCCGAGCAAGGGAAAGCCTTGTACATGGCGAAGGGAAGTAGTCTGTAACTTTAATACAAACAACGGAAAACGTGAGAGACGTATGAGAAATCCAGAGCAAGTATTAAACATTTTAGCTGGACACAGCAATGAGCCCGAGTATAAATACGAAAGGCTTTACCGTATTCTATTCAATGAACAGATGTTCTTTGTCGCCTACCAACGTATGTGTGCAAAGCCGGGCAACATGACACCCGGCACAGATGGCAAAACTGAGGATGAAATGAGCATTGACAGGATAAACAAACTCATAGAGAGTATAAAGGATGAGACTTATAGTCCCAATCCTGCAAAGAGAACTTACATTCCGAAAAAGAATGGGAAGATGCGTCCGCTAGGAATACCGTCTTTTGAAGACAAATTGGTTCAAGAGGTAGTAAGAATGGTGCTTGAAGCCATATATGAGGGACACTTTGAGTGGACATCGCACGGTTTCAGACCAAACCGAAGCTGCCACACAGCACTGAAAAGTCTACAAAACAATTTCAACGGTGCAAAATGGTTCATTGAGGGAGATATAAAAGGCTTCTTTGACAACATAGACCATAATGTGCTGATAGAAATAATGAAAGGCAGAATAGCAGACGACAGATTTCTTCGTCTGATACGGAAATTCCTCAATGCAGGGTACATGGAAGAGTGGCAATTCAACAAGACTTATTCAGGGACACCGCAAGGTGGTATCATAAGCCCTATTTTGGCAAACATATACCTAGACAAGTTCGATAAGTACATGGATGAATATGCCAACAAATTCAATAAAGGGACAGCAAGAAGCCGCAACAAGGATATTTGCAAACTCAACAGCAGAGTACACTACCTAAAACGTAGGATAAATGAAGTAGAGGATGTAAACGTAAGAACAAGGATGGTAGAAGAACTGCACGAAAAGCAGAAGCTGATACTTACAATGCCAAGTGGCAATGATATGGATGTAAACTTTCGCAGGTTGAAATACGTGCGCTATGCCGATGATTTCCTTATCGGAGTTATCGGAACGAAAAACGAATGTGAGAAAATCAAAGCTGACATCACTAAGTTTATGCAGGAAAAGTTAAGGCTGGAGATGTCACAGGAAAAGACTTTGATTACAAATGCACAAGACAGCGCAAAATTTTTGGGTTACGAAATATATGTCCGTAAAGACTATGCCACAAAGAGAAACAGTAACGGAACAGTGCGCAGATACTTCAACGGGAATGTGATACTACACGTTTCAAGAGAAGTAATCAAGAACAAGCTGCTCAGCCTCGAAGCCATGAAAGTTGTCACCAAACACGGCAAGGAGACATGGGTGTCAAAAGGCAGGACTTATATGATTGACAATGAAGCGCACGAGATTGTATCTCAGTTTAATACCGAAATACGAGGGTTCTACAACTATTACTCAATAGCAAACAATGCATCGGCTTTGGGACGTTCTTTCGGCTGTATTATGAAGTTTTCCATGTACAAAACTCTTGCTCAAAAGCTGAATATGTCAGTGAGAAAAGTCATTGAAAGATACCGCAAGGACAATCTCTTTGCAGTGCCTTTTGTAAACAAGGGAGGAGAAACCAAGTACAGGGTATTCTATAATGAGGGATATGCCCGCAAAACGGATTGTGAAACAGCCCCAAGTGACAATCTGCCGTACATGTTCAAAACGCCATCGCTGAGTCTGATAGAAAGGCTTACAACAAAAACGTGCGAACTATGTGGCAAGCACGGAGAAGTGGTAATGCACCATGTCCGCACACTCAAAGAGTTAAAAGGTAAAAATGACTGGGAACGCAAAATGCTCTACATGCACAGAAAGACTTTGGTCGTATGTGCGGAGTGTAACGCAAAAATCCAGAGATGTGTCAAGTAAGATGATGTTACAGATGGAGAGCCGTATACATGGAGACGTGTAAGTACGGTTCGGGGGCAGGTAAGCGAAAACCTACCGCTGTAAAGCGGAAAGGCGTTGTTTGCCGAGCCTACGCATAACCAATGAGAAGATAAGAAAGGATATGGAGGTCCTTGCGGGAAAACTGGATGCCATGTTATGACCTCCATGCTGAAATTCTATATATAATAATGTATAAAAGTAACTATTATGGTGAAATTTGGCAATTTTGAAGTGGAATATAACCGCAATGCACCTGATAAGGTGAGCGTAAGGATAGAAACGGACGACAAGGGCGAGGTATGGCTGCCAAAATGCGACATCGCACGGGCGTATGGCGTGTTTGTACAGTCGGTAAACGCAGGACTGAAATCCCTTGCAAAAACCGGAGACTTTGATGAATACCGGGATGTGCGGGTGGAACATTTCACCTATAACGGGAAAGATTGCAGTGTGGACCTCTACAGTCTGGAAACCATCATTGCACTGGGATTCCGCATGAAGGGACTGAAATGCGAGGCATTCAGGAAATGGGCTGCAAGACGGCTGGCAGAATCTTTTGAAAAGAAGAAAAGTACGGTGATTATCTGCATGAGCGGCGAAAAGAGAAACAACTGGAACTGAAAACCGCAGGATATGGCGGATATACGTGTCGGGATAGTCTCCCCTGTCCGGGAGGCTGTCCCGACACGTGTTTTTCGGATAAGCTAAAAAAATATAAAAATGGAAGTGCGGCAATTCGTAAAATGACAGTAATGTGTAACTTATCCCTCCTTAAAAACAGATTGTAAAAATACAGAGACATCATGGTGGAAGAATTTGATTTGTTCGAAGAGGTGGAAGTGCAGTTCTGTGACGAGGAATGCACGGCATCGGTGTGGCATGGGGTGAGCTATTGCGAAAGCCTGTTCTGCCGGGAAAAACCGAAATCCGAACTGACGGTAATCGTCAGGGAGGAAGGCATGATGTATTTCCTTGCGGCAGATATGGATGAGTTTGCAGGACTATGCCGGAAACACGGATGGTACATCGTCTCGCATCAGCGGTTCAGCGAGGCGATGGTAATCGGCATGTGTCTGATGGAAGGCGGGAAACATGCGGGATGGTACTCGCTGGGCAGGTCGAAGGAAACGAATGCCATGATGAGGGATGTGCTGAACTTTACGTTTGAAAGGGAGAAGAAAATGGACTTCTACCCGTACGAAACGATGTTCAAGGGAGAAGTTCTTATAGACGGGTGCAGGTGTCACTACCTGCATGACTATTACCCAACGAAGATTGAAAAGACGAATGCACACCAAAAACGGGTAAGCAACCTGATATTCCGTTTTAAGGAAGGTGGACACTGCGGCGAGCTGGTCGCACGGATACTGGCACTGTGTCTGAAACATGCAGGATTTAACGGAACGAAGGAAGACACGGTACTGATACCTATACCCGCATCAACAAGGGAAAGACAGCGGAAACGCTTTCCGGTGGTATGCTACTACCTGTCGGAATGGCTGGGCATTACGGACGGTTTCAAGGCTATCTGGATAGAGGAAGACCGCGGGCAGCTGAAAGGAAAGGGAAAGGATAAGGACATACTGCGGAACCTGCAATTCACACGGCGGTATATCAGAGGAAAGAATGTTGTCCTGCTGGATGATGTACTCACGACCGGGGAGAGCTTCAGGCAACTGCAACGAAAGATGAAGGAACTAGGAGCATTGTCTATAACAGGGGTGTTTCTGGGAAAGACAATATAATAAGATTTTGTATATGAGGACATTCTTTTATGATTTTAAAGCAGGTGTAGATTTAGAATTACCATCACGTAAAAGGCTTTTTAAGAAAATGGGCGAATATGATACACTTGCAGAATACACAATTTGTGCATTACGTGATTTTGAAAAGCGATGGGATGGAAAGGAACCATTTGAAAATTATGTGACTCAGAAAGCTATAGAACATAAAGTTAATTTAAGAGGCGGAGTTACACTTCCAAATCATGAGCCAGCTTTATATAAATCATTTATAATAAACTCTCATGCACTATTAGGTGACTTTATTCAATCTTATAAACTGGATATAAAAAGTTTAATAGAACCAAATTTTAAATTACATGAAGATGACAGACTAAGTAATGTAGAAAAGTTATTAAAGTCTTTAAAAACAAAAGATATAATACCCAACTTTCCAAAGTGGTTATTACCATTGCTTGATTATTATCGTCTATTACGTAATAGTACAGCTCACGTAGAGGAAGATAAAAATAAATGTATAAAAGCGTATCTAAAAATACCTTTGGAAGAATTTGAAAATGATTACCCTATTTTTAAAGGGAAAGCTCCTAATAAGCCTGATGATATTACTATGAATGATTTTTATTTGTATTCTGCATCTATAAAGCATTTTGCAAATTTCTTAACTATGGCTTTAAAAGGAAAAGTAAAATGGACTGATTTAGTCTTAATTCATCCTAATTTTGACATAAATAATATACCGAAAGGTACTAATATAATTTCATTGATAAATTCTGTTTATAATAAATATCACTATTGTCCAACAAGAGAGGAAGTTGAACAGATAAGACTTTACATAAAAAATCAAAAGCTATTACATACACGTTAGAGTATTTTGGGAAGTCTTACTTTTATATGTGTATGCTACTGATAAAATAAAAGACTTAATTAATATAAATTTCGTACTTATTAGTTGGAGTAGAATACATGAGGTTATAAATATTTCATGGCGGCTTCATCCGTGCTTCATGCCGGGCGGAGCCGCCTTTTTTTGTGCCCGTATGTGAAGAAACAGGGCACTTGTGGAAAGAATTACAGGAAATTTCGGGAAAATCATTCCCTACTATGGAAATACTATGGATTGTGCCTGCGCGGAGTTGCGCACCTTTGCAGCGTAACCAATACGGAATAATATGGAAATAGTAACAATGGACAACGAGGTCGTGAAAACGATGATGGAGAAGATAGACCGGATAGCGGACTATGTTTTCAAGAAAGACAACGTGCCGAAGGAAGAAGCGGAAATCCTGCTGACGAGCGAGGAAGCGGCGGACCTGCTGAAAATCAGCACGAGGACACTGCAACGGATGCGCAAGGACAAGACAATCCCCTACATGATGGCAAGAAGCAAGTGCCGGTACAGACTGACGGATCTGGAGGAATGCGTGAGACGGAAAATCGTACACTGCAATCCCAAGACGCTGGAGGAGTTCAAGCATAACTACCTGATGACAAGAAAGGAGGCGGATGATGGAAGGGATTGGTAAGGAAATGTTCGAGGAATGGATGAAGCGCCTCATGGAACGGATTGACCGGCTGGACAGCATCATATCGGTACTGATAAACAAGGAAGCGGCAGGTGTGAAGTACATGGACGGAGAACGGTTGTATGACAATCAGGACCTGTGCGAGATGCTGAGAACGAGCAAACGGTCGCTACAGCGGTTCCGCAGCGAATACGGACTGCGCTACCAGAAAATCAGCCGCAAGACCTACTACAAGGAATCGGACGTGCTGGAGTTTATCAGCCGGAACATGGAAGAGGTGACGCTGGACGGCAAAAAGGTGCTGAAAGTGAAGGACGGAACGGGAAAGAAAGCTCCGGGCAAAACGGCGAAAGGGAAAAAAGGAGGCAGAAGGAAAACCGGGACTGACAAACGCACGTGAAACGGAGGCGAAAAGAGAAATCAGAAAGTGGATGGTGAACCGGATGTAAACGGGAAGCTGAGGGCGAACCTGATGCAAACCGGGACTGAAAAGCACACGTGAAACGAAGGCGAAAAGATAAACAGACCTGCACGGGAATACCGGCGGGACTATTATCAAACAATAAAAAATCAATCAATGGAACAGAAAAAGAAAAAGCAAGAGGATGTACTGGTCGTCCGCGACGAGAAGACGGGCGAAATCAGCGTGGTTGCCGGACTGGACGGCAAAGGTTATCCCAAGAGGATACCGCCGAAAGCGGAGCACTCGCAGGAGTTTTTGCGCTTTGACCGCCACGGAGATGCGATAGACAATTTCTTCAGGAACTTCTACCGCCAGTGCAAGGAACCGACGCGCTTCGGTTTCTACAGGGTGGCAGCGGACATGGTGGAAGCACTGCTTCCAGTTATCAAGGACCTGCTGAGAGACCCTGCGACAAACGCAGAACTGCTCGCTCCGCACAAGGTGGATACATCGGCGTACCAGCAGGCTGAGGAACAGCAGACTACGGAAGAGGCGAAAAAAGAAAATGCCGAGACGGAGACTGAGGAACAACAGGCTGCGGAAGAGGTGAAAAAGGAAAATGCCGAGACGGAGGCTGTGGAACAGCAGGCTGCGGAAGAGGCGAAAAGAGAAAATACGGAAGAAGACAATGTGGAACAACAAACAAATGAGAAAATAGAAGAAATGAAACAGGAAAATCTGGAACAGCAACCGCAGGCAGCGGAAACGCAGGCGGTACAGGGACAGGAACCGGCACAGGACGGGCAACCGCAGGCGAAGACGCAAAGACCGAACCTGATAGCGGACGGCGATGTGGACTGGAAGGAACTGGAACGGTTCGGGGTGAAAAGGGAAAACCTCTCTGAAAAGGACATGAAAGCCCTGATGAACTACGGGAAGACGGGGCTTGTGACGGTGACCCCGACCTTAGGCGGAGAGAACTACGAGCTGCAAGCCCGCCTTTCGTTCCAGAAGACGGAAGACGGCAAGCTGAAGCTCACTCCCCACTTCGTACGCCATGAGCCGAGGCTTGACATCCCACACAACGGCTACACCTTCACAGACGAGGACAAGAAGAAACTGAAGCAGACAGGCAATCTGGGCAGGCTGGTAGATGTGGCGGATACGAAAACCGGGGAGATACGTCCGTCGTACATCAGCATCGACCGCCTGACGAATGAAATAGTGGACATTCCGGCAAGCAAGGTACGCATCCCGGACAGAATCGGACTGACGGAACTGTTAAAACCGGAACAGGACATCCTACGTGCAGGACTGGCACTGCCCAAGGAGGTGACGCTGAAGAACGGACGCAAGTTTGAAGCCGTGTTGCAAGTGAGTGCGGAGAAGCGTGATGTGGAGTTTGTGCCGGAGCATCTGTGGCAGGGACAGTCGCAGCGAAGCGGAAACGGACAGGAGAAGAAACAGAAGAGCCCGGAAGCTCCGGATGCTACCGGACAGCAGCAGAAGGAAGACGGGAATCAGGAGAACGGACAAAGGCGTAACCGCTCGTGGACGAACGAGGACGGAAGCATACGTCCGATAGGCAAATGGAAGGACGACAAATTTACGGAACAGCAGAAGGCGGACTATGTGGCGGGCAAGGTCGTGGTACTTGCCAACGCGAAGGATGACAAGGGACAGCCTTGCACAAAATACCTGAAGTTCGACCGTGAGAAAGGCAGACCGCTGACCTATTCGGCAAATCCCGACCTCGCACAGACCGTCGCCCCGTCGAACGAGAGCCGCACGCAACTCGCCGTAAACAACGAAGGCAAGACGAACGAGGCAACCAAGCACCTGAAGGAGCCGCTTACGCAGGGACAGACCGCCCCGAAGGACGACACCCAGAAACAACAGCAGGAAAAACCGAAGAAGAGTAAAGGCATGAAGGTATCCTGAGTACCACCACTAAATCCATTACAAGAGAATAAACAACGGATTGAAACGGGGCCTCATGCGCCATGTACCGCATATCCCACGGATAACCGGCGTACCCCGTTCCACTCCACAAGGAACAAAAGTATCAATGATTAAAACAGAAAATGTATGATTACCATATTGGCAGAAAAACCGAGCGTGGCGCGTGAGATAGCACGCATCGCCGGAGCAACAAGAAAGGAAGACGGATTTTATACAGGAAACGGCTACCATGTGACATGGGCACTGGGGCATCTGGTACAACCTGCCCTGCCTGAGGGCTACGGCTTCAAGGGATTCAGCAGGGACAGCCTGCCGGTGATACCGGAGGAGTTCATGCTGATACCACGCCAGGTAAAGACGGACAAGGGCTACAAGGCGGACGCGGCAGCGGTGAAACAGATAAAGGTGATAACGAAACTGTGGAACGAGAGCGACGGCATAATAGTGGCAACGGACTGCGCACGCGAAGGGGAACTGATATTCAGATACCTGTATGCCTATACGGGCTGTACGCTGCCCTTCCGCCGACTGTGGATAAGCTCGCTTACGGACACTGCTATCCGCAAGGGATTGAAGGAACTGAAGGACGGGCATGAATATGACGACCTGTATCTGGCGGCAAAGGCACGCAGCGAGGCGGACTGGCTGGTGGGCATCAACGGCACGCAGGCACTGACCGTCGCCGCCGGGCGCGGCACATACTCGGTGGGGCGTGTGCAGACACCCACACTGGCGATGGTCTGCAAGCGGTACCGGGAAAACAGACGCTTTACGCCGGAGCCGGTACACCAGCTGCATTTCTCCGTGCCATCGGCAAATGCGGGTACGGTGGTGAAATTCGCTTCCGTGAAGAAATGGCAGGACAAGAACGAGGCAGCTATACTATATAATAAGGTAAAGGCGAAGATGTGCGCCACCGTGACCAAGATCGAAAAGAAGCAGAAGGTGGAGAACCCTCCGCTGCTGTACGACCTGACCACACTGCAAAAGGAAGCGAACACGAAGCACGGCTTTACGGCAGAACAGACGCTGGAACTGGTGCAGAAACTCTATGAGGCGAAGCTCGTCACCTATCCGAGAACATCGAGCCGCCATATTCCGGAAGATGTGTTTGCCGAAATACCGCTGCTGTTTGAACGGCTGGCAGGACACTCCGCCCTTGCAGAGAAAATCGGGGAGCTGGGAGAACTGAACCGCCGTTGTGTGGATGCCTCGAAAGTGACTGACCACCATGCCCTGCTGGTGACACCCAACCGCCCGCTTGCCCTGTACAAGAACGAGCAGATCATCTACGACATGATTGCCGGACGCATGGTAGAGGCATTTTCGGAGGAATGTGTGAAGGATACGGCTACCGTAGTAGCGGAGGTGGTGCCGGATGCAGGCGAAAGATGCGAGGGCCTGACATTTGAGGCGAAAGGCTGCATCGTGCGCAAGGCAGGCTGGCGCGGCGTGTACGGAGAGTACGGCGAGGACAGCGGCAATACGGCATTGCCGGACTGGACGGAAGGTGACACACTGGTGATGGCGGGATGCTCGATGAGTTCGGGCATGACCCGACCGAAACCGCTGCACACGGAAAGTTCGCTGCTGGCAGCGATGGAGACCGCCGGACGCGACGATGTGGAGGATGAGGAGGCACGCCAGGCCCTGAAGGACTGCGGTATCGGCACACCCGCCACACGTGCCGCAATCATCGAAACGCTGCTCAGAAGGGAATACATGGTGCGTGTGAAGAAATCGCTGGTGCCGACGGAGAAAGGGCTTGCCCTGTATTCCATTGTCAAGGAGATGGACATCGCCAATGTGGAGATGACCGGACGCTGGGAAGCGGAACTGGCAAAGATAGAACAGGGAAAGACACCGCATGAGGCTTTTATGAGGGACATAGAAAGCTATACCCGCAAGATTACCACGGACCTGCTTGCGTGTGACCGCATTTTCGGGCACAAGGCATCGGGCTGTACCTGCCCCAAATGCGGTAAGGGCACGATGCAGTTCTACGGCAAGGTGGTGCGCTGCGACAACCCGGACTGCGCCCTGCCGGTGTTCCGCCAGATAGCCGGAAAGACACTTACCGACGGGGAGATGACCGATTTGCTGGCAAAAGGAAAGACGGAAGTCCTCAGTGGCTTCAAGAGCAGGCAGGGCAAGCCGTTCAGCGCGGCGGTCTCTTTCGATGCGGATTTCAACACGAACTTCATCTTTCCCGAAGCCAAAGGCGCAAGAAAAGGCACGAACATGAAAGGAAAACGAAAATAATGCGTAACTTCGCCACTGGTTCATGTCATAATCTGTTTCAATTCGTTGATACTCTTTATTCACATGGATTTAGTGGCGGCACCCGGGGGGATACCGGGTGCCTTTTTATTTCCTTTCCAAAATCATTCATCCACTAAATCCATAAGAAAATGAAACAGAACAAGAAAACCGCTCCGGCGGAACTGTCCTACTACGGGCTGTACCTGCTGGACTACCTGAGAAAATATCATCCGGACAAAGTATCAGACACCCCATTCATTACAGGAAGGGAGGAAGCCGCCTCGGAAACATTCGAGAAGGAAAGGACGGCGGGAAGTACGGTGGAAGCCGCACAGGAGGAAGCCATGCGCGTCCTGCTCGAAGGACTCCACTTCTCCCCATACGCACTGCTGCTTGAGGTGGTGGAAAACGAGTTTTCCGAAGAGGTGCAGGAACAGGAACGCGAGGCGTTCTGCCGGGAACTGTTTCCCTATTTGAAAAACCTGCTCGGCGGTTACGACACGTCGGATGACACCTTCGCCCTGTCGCCCGACCACGATTTGCTCTACACGGAACTGACCGGAACCGTCATGCTTTATCTGGAGTCATATGGCATTCAATAGGAAACAGAAACTGAGGGACAACATCGAGGCGATACGGACGGCATTCACGCTCGACCGGGAAGGGCGCACGCCCACCGAAAGGGAGCGCGTGCTGCTGGAGCGGTACTGCGGCTTCGGGGGACTGAAGTGCATACTGAATCCCGCCAGAGAACTGACGGATGCCGTACACTGGGCGAAATCAGACCTCGAACTGTTTGCCCCGACGGTGGAGCTGCACCGTCTGATACGTGAGAACAGCCGGGACGAAACGGAGTACAGGCGGTATGTGGACTCGCTGAAGGCATCGGTGCTGACGGCATTCTACACCCCGCAAACCATAACGGACACCATAGCGGACGTGCTGCACCACCGCAAGGTACGCCCAAAGCTGGTACTGGAGCCGTCGGCGGGTATGGGCGCATTCATCAGCCCGGTATTGTCGAACAATCCGCAGGCGGAGGTGATGGCATTTGAGAAAGACCTGCTGACGGGCAAGCTGCTGGGCTGCCTGTATCCGCAGCAGAAGATACGCACGGAGGGTTTCGAGAAAATAGAAAAGCCGTTTCTGAACCATTTTGACCTTGCCATCTCCAATATCCCTTTCGGAGATTTCGGAGTGTTTGATGCGGAGTTCAGCCGCAGCGCATCCTTCGGCAGACGTTCGGCACAGAAAGCCATCCATGACTATTTCTTTCTGAAAGGTCTGGATGCGGTGCGTGACGGCGGCATAGTGGCGTTCGTCACCTCGCAGGGAGTGCTGAACAGTTCGAGGGTTTCCGTCAGGAACGAAATGTTCAGCAAGGCGAATCTGGTATCGGCAATACGACTGCCCAACAACCTGTTTACCGACAATGCAGGCACGGAAGCCGGCAGCGACCTGATCATCCTGCAAAAAGACCTGCAAAAGAAGGGACTGACACAGGAGGAACGGGTGCTGACCATCATACAGACGGAACATAACGGCGGACTGACGGACAACGCCTATTTTGCCTACCACACGGAGCGTATCATACATACCGATGCGAAGAGGGGCACCGACCCGTACGGAAAACCGGCGATGGTATATACGCACAGCGGAGGTGTGGAGGGTATTGCTATGGACCTGTACAGGATGCTGTCGGAAGACCTGTCGGCACGGCTGGACATGGAACGCTACAACGGCATGGGGCATGAAAGAGAGGATGTGCGGCAGAACATTGCCGTACAGACCGAGGGTATTGAGGCGAAAAGAGAAAACTCCGCTTCGGTTGCGAGAGAGCTGGAGGAGGCGAAAAGAGAAAATACCCATCCGGTTGAGGGTGAACGGACGGAGGTGAAAAGAGAGAACTCTGCTTCGGCTACGGGTGAACGGACGGAGACGAAAAGAGAAAATACCCATCCGGTTGAGGGTGAGCGGACGGAGGTGAAAAGAGAAAACTCCACCTCTGTTGCTGGTATAGCGGACGGGACAAAACGGGAAGAAAACAGTGTGCAGCCGAAAGTGCAAGTGATGACCGGCATGTCGCAGGAAGCGCAAAGCAGACAGACGGGAGGAACGGTAATGGACCTGTATGACCTGTTCGGCTATACGCAGGAGGAAAGACGGATGGCTGAACAGGGCCTGAAACCGGACAGGAAGAAAGGCGGAAAGTACAAAGGGAAGAAATCAGTGCAGCCGACACTGTTCTCCCTGCCAGTGGAGAATACGGAAAGGACAACGGACAAGGGAAATGCGGAAACGGATGCCGGCATCACCCCGGAAGAGGCACGCGAAATGGACGAAATCATACGCGGCGGAACGGATGCGCCGACGGCTGCCGAAACGGAGGCGGCTGTCCCGACAACGGAAAAGACGGGACCCGGCACCGCAACGGAAGAATCCTATGACCCGGAAGATGAAGTGTACCGCAGTCTGGACTGGGAAACGAACCCACCCATCAACGGATTCTATGAAATGATGATGTCGCTCACGCCAGAGCGTCGGGCGGAACTGCGCCGGCTCGGAAAGGCGAAGATAGAAGCCAATGCCGCCAGACAAGCGGCCGGAATAACGGAGGCGAAAAGAGAAAAAGCCGATGCGGGGAAAACGGCGGAAACGCAGGATACGACTGCTACGGTAGTCTATCCGGTGGAAAACGGATTCGAGGCGGAAAGGAAGCGACGGATTGCGGAGGTGGAAGAAGCCATGCGTCGTGAGGAAGCGGCAATGACACCGGAAGAGAGGCAACGCAAGCGGGAGGAGGAAATGATGCCCCGTCCGTACAGCCGACCGCTGGAGCCGCACCTGAAGGACGGCTCGCTGGCATGGGTACACACGCAGGGCGTGCGCTATCAGGTGGGCGTGCTGAAGGACGTGACCCGCTACGGGGCAACCTTCCATCCGCTGGACATGGAGGGTATGCAGAAGGAGAAAGCGCAGTTGTACATCTCGATGCGTGACACCTACGAGCGGCTTTACGCACAGGAGGCGGAACGGCAGGAGGCAAACGACATGCTCCGCCGCCACCTGAACACCTACTATGACGAGTTCGTGATGCGGTACGGCTGCCTGAACGCCAGGCAGAACGTGAAACTGCTGATGATGGATGCCTCCGGGCGAAACATGCTGGCACTGGAGCGCAGCGAGGGCGGCACGATGGTGAGGGCGGACATATTTGACCGCCCCGTTTCCTTTTCGCAGGAAACGACCGTCACGGCAGAGTCGCCGGAGGAAGCCCTATCCGCCTCGCTCAACCGCTACGGCGGGGTGAACCTGCCGTATATGGAATCCCTGTGCGACATGGCACGGACGGACATGCTGGAAGCGTTGAAAGGCAGGGTGTACTACAATCCGCTGGCAGAGGGTTACGAGATAGCCGACCGCTTCATTGCCGGTAACGTGGTAGTGAAAGCGAGGGAGATGGAGGAATGGGTAAAGGGACACGAGGGGGACGAGATGATGCCGCAGGCACGGGAGGCTCTGGAGGCTTTACGCGAGAACATCCCCGAACAAATCCCGTTTGAAGACCTTGACTTCAACTTCGGGGAACGATGGATACCCACGGG
>OGLR01000179.1_pt1 | contig 38445 bp, 33 predicted proteins | sample 1572931 | NCBI WGS metagenome assembly OGLR01 (sample SAMEA2581997, study PRJEB24529) | metagenome | biome: Human gut stool | place: China | collected 2011 | reverse complement strand
ATCGGAGATTACCAACTTTTTTAGGCACTATTTCTTATCCCGAACTGAGGTAATTGTTAGTATAGGCATCAGCTTTCTAACAAAGATAAAAAGATTAAGGAATAACAAAGGCTTACTTCCGGCGGGAAGTAAGCCTTATTTTTTTATATATTTCTGGGGATTAGTTGTGTACGAGTGTACCAATCTCCTCACCTTCCATCACCTTCTTCAGGTTACCTACTACATCCATATTGAATACGTAGATAGGAAGATCGTTTTCCTTGCACATGGTAGTAGCTGTGAGATCCATTACCTTCAAGCCCTTGGTGTAGATTTCATCGTAGGTGATATCCTTGAACTTGGTAGCGGTAGGATCCTTCTCAGGGTCGGCGGTATAGATACCATCCACGCGGGTACCCTTGAGCATCACGTCTGCCTCGATCTCGATACCACGGAGAGATGAACCGGTATCGGTAGTGAAATATGGGCTTCCAGTACCTGCTGAGAAGATGCAGATGTAGCCGTCTTCCATTGCCTCGATAGCCTTCCACTTGGTGTAGAACTCACCGATAGGCTCCATGCGGATAGCTGTAAGCACCTTGTTCTTCACGCCCAGTGCACCGAGGGCACTGCTCAAGGCAAGAGAGTTGATGACGGTGGCACACATACCCATCTGGTCGCCCTTCACACGGTCGAATCCCTTCTGGCTTCCGCTCAATCCACGGAAAATGTTACCACCACCGATCACGATACCGATCTGCACGCCCATCTCGTGAACTTCCTTAATCTGCTTAGCATAATCACTCAAGCGCTCAGGGTCGATGCCGAAGCTCTGCTTGCCCATCAGGCTCTCACCGCTCAACTTCAAAAGAATTCTTTTAAACTTTGCCATAAATATTTTGTTTATTGTTATAGTTTATACTTGATTTCGCCAACTGCATACGACCGGATCATTCCCTTCCTGTCGTGAAGGATGAGATGACCGTCATCTTCTACTTCCACGAAAGCGCCCTCGAACTTGCCGTCAGCATCCTCGTACCAGTGGAATCCCTTTCTGCGGTAGAGCGAGAGATGATAGATGCCCGAAACATCCATATAGTCGGCTCGGCGGAGCAGCTCATAATACTTCTTGAATGCCTCGATGATCTTCTGCAGCACCTCTTCCCTATCCACCTCGTGACCCAGAATCTGAGCCAGGGATACCGGATTAGGCGCATCGCTGTGAAACTCGGTCTGATTGATATTCACCCCGGTTCCGAAGATGCATCGCTTGATGCCCTTGGAATCAATAGAGGTTTCTATCAGCGTACCGCTGATTTTCTTGTCGTTCCAATACACATCGTTCGGCCATTTCAGCGTAATGCCGTCGGTATAGGTATCTAGGGCATCCTTTACGGCGAGCGCTCCAGCCTCTGAGAGCAGGAACTGCTGGCGTACAGGCACCCAGGTAGGAGTCATCAGCATACTGAAGAGGAGGTTCTTGCCCGGTTCGCTCTCCCAGGTATGCGTACCCTGTCCTCTACCTGCCGTCTGATAATCGGCTACAGCCACGATGAGGGTATCGTCCTCGCAGGTTTTCATTCCCTTCAGGAAGGTATTCGTAGAATCCACTTCCTGCATTCTTATGATCTTTGTTTCCATTTTCACCTTATTATATATATATGGTTATTGCCTGTGGAACCTGGATTAAAGAATCAACATCGGATTGAAGGCATCCTTCAGATGCTGCAGACTCTTCACCTGATGAGCACATCCCACGATGGAGATGACATCAAAGCGCAACTCCTTATCCACCTGACATTCCTTGACATAAGCATTGGCAGCTATGGCAAGACTCCTCATCTTGCTCTGGGTAACAGCCTCTTCGGGCTGCTGGTATTCCGCGCCGGTGCGGGTCTTCACCTCTACAACCACCAGCGTGTTGCCATCAGGCGTATAGGCAAGAATGTCGAGGTCGCGCCGCCCCATCTTCCAGTTGCGGTCGATAATCACGTAACCCTGGTCTTCCAGATAAAGCACCGCCTCATCTTCTCCCCATTTGCCCAAATCATTATGTTCAGCCATAGATTATTCACTTTAGTTTACCCCTGGCGGCATCATTTTCCGTCCAAAAGGCACTATTACTATGCAAAAATAATACTTTTCTTTCATCCATCAAAGTTTTTTATGTATTTTTGCACAAAAATAGAAAAAGAGAAATCATAAAGAATAGAAATATGGAAGACAATCTGAAAAAAGACGAAGAATATATGCGCCGTGCGCTGATGGAGGCGCAGGCGGCATTCGAAGAAGACGAGATTCCGATAGGTGCCGTCATCGTTTGCAGGGACCGTATCATCTCGAGAGCCCACAATCTTACAGAGATGCTTACCGATGTTACCGCCCATGCCGAGATGCAGGCGATAACATCCGGAGCGAACATGCTGGGCGGAAAATACCTGAAAGACTGTACCCTCTATGTCACCGTAGAGCCGTGCGTGATGTGCGCTGGAGCCTTGGGATGGTCGCAGATCAGCCGCGTGGTGTATGGTGCAGGAGATGAAAAAAGGGGCTATACAAAATATGCGCCCCATGCCCTGCATCCTAAGACCCTGGTTACATCGGGCGTGCTGGAAGATGAGTGCCGCGCACTCATGCAGCAATTCTTTGCCAGGAAAAGATAAGACAGTATCAAACTATACACAAAAAAAGATGATGCACCGTTTCAATGTATCATCTTTTTTATATTTCAGCCTTGATGCACTGTTTCAGTGCATCAACATTCGTTTCTAACCCAATACTCCGTTACTTCACGAGAACAACCAGATACTTGCTGGTGCTCCAGAAGATCTGAGAGTTGGTGATGCGGAGAGTATATTGCTTGTTGGCATCACGAACCAGAGTATAAGAGCTTGATGGATGAGTAGTGAGCAACTTGGCAGACTTAGAGTAGAGCTTGATCTCAGAAACCTCACGGATATCTACCTTTGTAAAGTAGCTCTTGTTGAAGTTACCAGTCATTACCTTGCCATTCTCCATGATGTGCTGGTTCTTCAACTCCTTCTTGGTACCGAATACATACCATGCAGTGTTGAGCTGCTTATCCTGTGCATTGATCACCTCTGTCTTCTTACTGCTTTCCTTGGTAAGGTTGCTGGTCTTGGTGTTCAAGCTGTTGATAGTCTCATCAAGAGCAGCGATGTGGATATCCTTGCTATCCAACTCCTCACGAAGTGCCTGGAGCTGCTTATCTTTCTCAGCCAGCTGCTTCTGCAGGTTCTCGATGGTCTTCTTGAGCTGGTCGCCCTGGATAGAACTGTTAGCCAACTGCTTCTGCAACTTAGCGAGGAGCTCCTTGTTCTGCTTCATGCGAGTAGCAATGAACTGCACATCCTCCTTGAGTTTCTGTCTCTTGGTGGCACCCTCGCCATTTTTCAAGAGCACCACACGGTTCTCAGCCTCATTGATCTGGTTGAGACCATCCTCAATCTCATTCAGAGTGCCCAGCATATCATTCAGTTCGCTATCCTTCTGCGCAATGATGCTGTTGAGCGAATCTGCTTGAGCCGCACTGTTAGCGGCATTGTTCTTGCCGTCGTTACATCCAGTTAAAACAAAGGCTGCGAGGCATGCCATCATTAATAGCTTTTTCATAATCCTTCTCCTTTTTGTTAATTTTATGATTAATACTTTTTTTTATTTATTATTCTTACGCTCTTCGCGTCGCTTTTCCTTCAATTCCTCCTTCAGCTGCTTGGGATCCTTACCCGCCAGAACGATGACGAACTCACCGCGCGGCTCTGTCTCCTGAAAGTGGGCGATCACCTCGGCAAGGCTTCCACGCACACTTTCCTCGTGCAACTTCGAGATTTCACGGCAGCAGCTCACCTGTCTGTCTTCTCCAAAAACCTCGGCAAACTGCTGCAAGGTCTTCACCACTCTATAGGGTGACTCGTAGAAGATCATGGTGCGCACCTCGTCCTTGAGCGATTCCAGATAGGTTTGCCTGCCCTTCTTCTGCGGGATGAATCCCTCGAAGCAGAATCTGTCACAAGGTAATCCAGACGACACGATGGCTGGGATACAAGCCGTAGGTCCCGGAAGGGTCTGCACGGTGATGCCTGCTTTCGCAGCCTCACGAGCCAGATAGAAACCAGGGTCGCTGATGCCTGGGGTTCCTGCATCACTGATCAAGGCGATGGTCTCACCAGCCTTCAATCGCTCTACGATGCCAGCCGATGTGCCATGCTCATTAAACTTATGATGCGCCACTAATCGATTTTTAATATCGAAATGCTTAAGTAGGACGCTCGATGTACGAGTGTCCTCAGCGAGCACCATATCTGCCTCTTTCAAGACCCGGATGGCTCGCATTGTCATATCCTCCATATTGCCTACTGGAGTCGGTACGATATATAATATGCCCATAAGTGGGTACAAATGTAGTTAATTAATCTTTCATAGCAAAAAAAAACTGCGTATCTTTGCATTTTTTAAAACCTTATTAGTAATTTTGTCCCCGAAATGACTGAAATACTGAATGGGGAGGCACACCGTCCCGGAAGAATTGAAGTGGTGTGCGGATCGATGTTCTCCGGAAAAACCGAGGAACTGATCCGAAGAATGAAGCGTGCCAACTTCGCCAGGCAGAAGGTGGAAATCTTCAAGCCGGCGATAGATACACGCTACTCCGAAGACAATGTAGTGAGCCATGACCAGAATTCTATCCGATCTACTCCTATTGAATCTTCAGGATCAATATTGCTATTGGCTTCGGATATCGACGTAGTCGGTATCGACGAGGCTCAGTTCCTGGACAATGGATTGGTGGAGGTCTGCAACGAACTCGCCAACCGCGGCGTACGCGTCATCGTGGCAGGGCTGGATATGGATTTCAAGGGTGTTCCCTTCGGTCCAATTCCTGCGCTCTGTGCCATCGCCGACGAGGTGACCAAGGTGCACGCCATCTGCGTGAAGTGCGGTGCACTGGCATACGTTAGCCATCGACTGGTAGCTAACGACAAGCGTGTGCTCCTGGGTGAGAAGGATGAATACGAGCCGCTCTGCAGAGACTGCTACCAGAAAGCCATCAGCCAGGAGAAATAGAAGAAAGTGAAGAACGAAGAGTGAAAAGTGAAGAAACAACGTTCGGCGGCCGAAGGGAAAGCCAATTCTACAACTTTGCTAATCATCAAGTTCAAAGTTCAAAATTCAAAGTTCAAAGTAAATGAGTAAGGAGATTACATTCGATAAGTTCATCAGATGGGCTGGTATCGTTACCCTCGTCATTGCAGTACTCTACATCACCAACTATCTGAGTGAGGTACTGCTTCCTTTCTTTATAGCATGGTTTTTCGCATACCTGCTCTATCCCGTCGTGAAGTTCATCGAGAATAAACTCCATGTAAAGGTTCGTGCCATCTCCATTCTTCTGGCAATGGGAGCTGCGATTGCCATCGTGGGTGGTGTCATCTGGCTCATCATCCCACCGATGATCGACCAGTTTGATAAACTGGGAGAAGTGTTGACCCGATGGGTTCACCAAACTACCCATACCAACAATCTCACGATGCTGATCAAGGAGTGGCTGCAGGACAACCAGACCACCATAGAACGATTCTTGAAGAGCAAGGACTTCAGCGATGCCCTGAAGACTACGATGCCGAAGGTTTTCTCGGTAGTGAGCCAGACGGCAACCGTGCTGATGAGTATCGTGGCATCCATGATTACCTTATTATATATGTTCTTCATCCTGCTCGATTACGAAACCCTGACAGCCAACTGGGTGCGCATCTTCCCGAAGAAGAACCGTCCGTTCTGGTCGGCACTGATGAAGGATGTAGAGCGCGAGCTCAACAACTATATCCGAGGCCAGGGAATGGTGGCGCTCTGTATGGGCATTATGTTCTGCATCGGCTTCACCATCATAGGTTTCCCGATGGCGATAGGTCTGGGCATTCTGATCGGCATTATGGACCTGGTACCGTATCTTCATACCTTTGCCCTCATTCCTACGGCATTCCTGGCAATGCTCAAGGCGGCAGATACGGGACAGAACTTCTGGGTAGTCTTCGGACTGGCGGTATTGGTATTCTGCGTGGTGCAGGTGATTACAGATATGGTGGTTACGCCGAAGATCATGGGCAAGGCGATGGGCTTGAACCCAGCCATCCTGCTCCTGAGTCTTTCGATTTGGGGCGCTCTGCTGGGCTTCCTGGGCTTGATTGTAGCCCTTCCGCTCACCACCCTTCTCATAGCTTATTGGCAGCGGTATGTAACGAGAGAAAAGCCGCAATATGAAGAGAATTTAGGGCAGGAACCACCGGAAACAGCCTCTGAAACGGGCAAAATCGAAGAAAAATAATAAAAAAACGACTAAATATTTGGTGATTTCAAAAAATAGTCGTACCTTTGCACTCGCTTTTGAACAAAGGTTGGAGATTGACTCGCTAGCTCAGCAGGTAGAGCACAACACTTTTAATGTTGGGGTCATGGGTTCGAGCCCCATGCGAGTCACAATCTCAGAAAAGGACTTTCCACTAAGGGAAGTCCTTTTTTCGTATGTGGGTTTGGAAAGTGGATTCTTTTAACTCTCATTAACTAAAAACAGATGCAAGATTTTTGCTTTTCTGCGTTTTATATAATGGAATTTAGGGCAAAAAGCCATCGGATACCAAAAGGTGCCGGAAAGATTCCCCCATAAAAACAAAAAAAATTAGAATAACATAAGGCAAAATTTAAAATTCATAAGACAAAAATAAAATTTCATAAGACAATGAAGAAAATTACATTATTCTCAATCCTGGCTGTACTCTTTGCAGCTATGTCATTCACCTCTTGTAATACTGACGGTGACAGTGGTATGAACTTCCTGACCCTTGAGCAGCAGAAGAGCTTCCAGCAGGCTATGTCATTGGGTTCATACAACAACATGGCCATTCTCTACGAAAAGAAGAATGATGACAACGTAAAAAATCAGGTTGACTCTGTTGCATCATCTTGCAGCATCAGCATGTACGGCGACAGCACCATGACAATGACCAACTTCCCTGTGGCTGCACTCGCAGAGCACATCAATAACAAGGATTTGGCTGCTGCCATCGCTAAGGAGGCTCCAAGAACCATCAAGTGCAAGTATAATGTTATGCCAAACAGTACTTCGGAAACAGCTTACTTCATTGCTTGCCCTAATGCTGTCGAGTTGAATCTGGCTTATGGCACAGACAACAAGAGTCACAAGGTAGTGCTTGTTTTCATCCCTAGCCAGATGTATTACGGCTACTGCACACTCAAGGAGCCAAGACAGCTGGGCTTCCAGTTCGCACTCTATCAGATCTGGGTGGATGGCAACCAGACCAACTTCATCCAGAATTCAACCAACTCTTCTAACACCACAGTAGGTTTTCTCTTCCGCAACGCATGGAAGAAGTAAGAAGAGAGGCTAGAGAATTCAGATTCAAGACATTAAGTTAATACTCTTTTAAATACAAACAACTTACAAATATATGGTCTGAATTTATCACTCAGCGTGAAAACTACATAAAAGGCGCGATAGCTACCCAGCTATCGCGCCACTTTTTTATTCTAATCTTTCTTCAAAAATCCCATGATTCAGATTTCGAATTCCTATCCTAATCTTTCTTCCAGAGCTTGCTCATATCCTCCAGACTCTTGCCCTTGGTTTCAGGTACCAGCTTCCATACGAAGATGGCTGCAACGATACAGATGGCACCATACAGGCCATAAGTAAACCAATGACCGAAATCATCGCCCGGAGTAAGGTGCATATTAAACATCGGAACGAAGGTAGAGCTGACGATGAAGTTGAATATCCACTGGAAAGCTACGGCAATCGCCACAGCCGCACCACGGATGGTATTCGGGAAAAGCTCGGCAATAAGCACCCAGGCAATAGGTCCCCAGGAGAACATAAAGCTGGCACTATATACCATGATACTCAGCATAGTAACCGTACTCAAGGCTTCATTACCGAAGGTCAAGGCTACGCCCAAGGCACCTACTGCCATGCCGATGGAACCGAAGATAAGCAATGGCTTGCGACCCAGCTTCTCCACCGTAAAGACGGCTACCAGCGTAAACGAGATATTCACAATACCCATAATGACGGTCTGAACCATCGGATTGCCCATACCCATATCCTGGAAGATACGAGGCGCATAATAGAGCACCGCATTGATACCCACAGCCTGCTGGAATACAGAAAGCATCACGCCCACAAAGATACACATAAAACCATAAGAGAAGAGCTTCTCGGTCTTCACGGTCACCGTATTCTTGATATCGTGGATAATCTCACGTGCCTTCTCTGAACCATTGATTTTGGCAAGCACGCCGTATGCCTTCTCATCCTGTCCGATCATCACGAGATAACGAGGGGTCTCTGGTACGAAGCAGATAAGGAAGGTGAACAGTCCTGCCGGAACCATCTCGCTGCCAAACATATATCTCCAGCCCGTCTCAATGGTCCACTGTGCATCCACCATATTGGCAATGGCACCCGCAGCATCATAGATAGGATTGGCATGGGAACCCATAATGATGAAATTGACGAAGTAAACCACCAGCTGACCGAAGATGATGGCAAACTGATTGCAGCTCACCAACATACCGCGCACATTACTCGGAGCGATTTCACCTATATACATTGGGCAGATGGCTGAAGCCATACCTACACCGATACCACCCAGCACACGATAGAAGTTGAACACCACCAGCAACGTCCAGTCGGCATGCCCCTGAGGAAGGAGATAGGTTTCCGGTTCCATGGATCCCCAGGCAGACAGGAAGAAGCAGACACCCGCAAAGATGAGCGAGCGCTTGCGACCCAGCCTGCTGGCGAAAAGACCAGAAAGCGAACTACCGATGATACATCCGATGAGCGCACTGGAAGAAGTGAATCCGTGCATCACATCGGTGTATTCGAAATCACCTGCACCCTTGAAGAATGCCTGCAAACCCTTCTCGGCGCCTGATATCACTGCAGTATCGTAACCGAAAAGCAAGCCACCCAATACGGCGACCATCACAATCGAGAAAAGATAGGCCTTAGAGCCCGTTTGTTGTTGTTCCATTTTACTTTAGGTTATTTTTTAATCTGTTTATTTTTATTTTTTATCTGTCTATTATAAAATAATACGCATATTCTGCACTTTTCCCCTATTTTTTTTGTAAATTTGCAACCAAAATAAGAGAACATAGATATCACGTAATATGAACATCGCAGAATTCTTACATCAGAAGGGCGACAAAAGAGGCTTCTCTTTCGAGGTTTTGCCACCTCTCAAGGGTAATGGCACTGCGGCTCTCTTCCGCACCATCGACAGCCTCAAGGACTTCGACCCACGGTTTATCAACATTACCACACACCACAGCGAGTATGTTTACAAGGAACTGGAAAATGGTCTCCTCACTCGTCAGCGTGTGCGTCGCCGCCCTGGCACCGTTGCCATCGCAGGCGCAATCCAGAACAAGTACGACATCCCTGTCATCCCTCACGTCATCTGTAGCGGTGCCACGAGGGAAGACATCGAATACGAATTGCTCGATCTCCAGTTTCTGGGCATCAGCAATATCCTTGTACTAAGAGGCGACAAGGCGAAGGAAGACCGACAGTTTACACCAACTGAAAACGGCCATACCAATGCCACCGACCTGCTGGAGCAAGTAAACCAGTTTAACGACGGTTTCTTCTTCGACGGCACCCCGATCAAGCATCCGGATGATAAATTCTGCTGTGGCGTAGCCTGCTATCCGGAGAAGCACGAAGAGGCTCCCAATCTAGAGATGGACATGCAGCATCTCCTGGAGAAGCAGCAGTTGGGCGCTGACTATGCCATCACCCAGCTCTTCTACGACAACGAGAAATTCTATGCTTTCGTAGAGAAGGCTCGCCAGATGGGCATCACCATCCCTATCATTCCGGCACTGAAGCCATTCGCCAAGCTGAGTCAGCTCACCATAGTACCAAAGACCTTCCATTGTGACATCCCAGAAGCACTGGCGCAGGAGGTTTTGAAGTGCAAGAGCGATGAAGATGCCAAGGCACTCGGTATCGAGTGGACGACAGCCCAGGTGAAAGATCTCTTCGATCACGGATACAATCATATCCATTTCTTCACCGTTTCGGCGGTGGATAGCGTGAAGCAGATTGCAAAAATCCTATTTTAGAAAGTAGGAAAAAGAAAAGAGTCGTCAGGATTTTTAGCCACCAACGACTCATCATAAAGTTCAAAATTCAAAGTTAAAAGTAAAAAGTTCAATGTTAAATAGTGAAGTGATAGGTCAGCAAGATATATGGAACCGTCTGATGGAGATGGTTCAGGAGAACCGTGTGCCTCATGCGCTGATGTTCTGCGGTCCACAAGGTTGTGGAAAGCTGGCAGTGGCACTGGCTTTTGCCAGCTATCTGCTGGGCGATTCCCCGATGCTGAGAAAATGGGAGCATCCCGACCTGCACTTCACCTTCCCTACCATCAAGACATCTGAGATGAGCGGCGACCATACTCCCGTAAGTCTCGACTTTATGAAAGAATGGCGTGAGATGCTCCTCCAGGAAGGTCCGTATGTGCTGATCGGCGACTGGATGCAGCGCATGGGCAAAACCGATGCCGACTTCAACAAGCAGGCTATCATCACCGCCGATGAGACCGACAATCTTTCGAGAGAGCTGAGCATGATGTCGAGTCAGGGCGGATACAAAATCAGCCTGATATGGTTACCGGAGAGAATGAACCTCACGAGCGCCAACAAGATATTGAAACTGCTGGAAGAGCCGCCTCATCAGACACTCTTCCTCCTGGTAAGCGAGCAGCCGGAACTCCTGCTCGAAACCATCAGAAGCCGTGCACAGCGTATCGACCTGAAGAAGATTGAAACTTCCGAGATAGAGAAAGCTCTCATTGAGCGAAGAGCGCTGGATGCAGAATCAGCCCACCGAATCGCCCGAATCGCCAACGGCAACTGGAACCATGCACTGGAAGAGCTGGACTCTGGCAATGAAAACCGCCAGCATCTGGATATGTTCATCATGCTGATGCGCCTCTCCTATATGCGCAACATCCACGACCTGAAGAAGTGGAGCGAGGTGGTTGCCACCTTCGGCAGAGAGAAGCAGAAGCGAATGCTCGATTACTTCATGCACATGCTGAGGGAGAGTTTCATGTATAATTTCCGCCAGCCGGAACTCAGTTATATGACACTGGAGGAGGAGAATTTCGCCAGGAACTTCGCCCGATTCATCAACGAGGCGAATATCATCGACATCTCCAATCTCTTCGAGGAAAGCAAGCGATTCATCGCACAGAATGCCAACCCGAAAATCGTATTCTTCGACCTGGCGCTGAAGAATATCGTTCTGCTCATCAGAAAATGATGGGAAAGCAACAGAGAATCCCAGGCGCCATACGCTCTGGGGGTACAAAGTAGAAAACATGACGCCTGGTAAGGGCAAAAGCATCATATACATTATATATATTTAATAACAATAAATAGAATACATCATATATATTTAATAACAATAAAAAGAATACATCGTGGATTATAAAAATATGAAATTCAGAATGTGGAATGGCTGCGATAGAGGTCTGTGCTGCAAGGCTGTGGGTCGTCAGGACCGACAGCTCAACACATACGACTGGCTAGCCGACGTGCCGGGAAACGCTGAGAGCACCGACCTGGTGGAAGTGCAATTTAAAAATACCCGAAAGGGATATTATCACAATGTCAACAACCTCGACCTCAAGAAGGGCGACATCGTGGCTGTAGAGGCTAACCCGGGTCACGACGTGGGTGTAGTAACATTAACCGGCCGACTGGTAAAGCTGCAGATCAAGAAGGCAAACCTCAAGTCGCAGGATGACATCAAGCGCATCTACCGACTTGCCAAGCAGGTGGACCTCGACAAGGCAAAGGAAGCCAAGAGCCGCGAACACGACACCATGATCCAGAGCCGACAGATAGCCAAAGACCTGGGCCTGAAGATGAAAATCGGTGACGTGGAGTATCAGGGAGATGGCAACAAGGCTATCTTCTACTATATCGCTGATGAGCGTGTTGATTTCCGCCAGCTCATCAAGGTGCTTGCCGATACCTTCCATGTCCGTATCGAGATGAAACAGATTGGTGCACGCCAGGAGGCTGGCCGTATCGGCGGTACAGGTCCTTGCGGCAGAGAGCTCTGCTGCGCTACCTGGATGAAGAACTTCGTAAGTGTGAGCACCAATGCTGCACGCTATCAGGACATCTCGCTCAATCCTCAGAAGCTGGCAGGTATGTGCGCCAAACTGAAGTGCTGCCTCAACTACGAGGTAGATAACTATGTAGAGGCAAGCAGAAAGATGCCACCTAAGGATGCCGTGCTTCAGACTGCCGATGGCGAGTTCCATCAGTTCAAGGTAGATATCCTTGCCGGACTCATCACCTACTCTTCTGACAAGAACCTGGCTTCTAACCTGGAGACCATCACAGCAGAACGTGCCAAGGAAATCATCGAGATGAACAAGCAGGGCGAGAAACCGCTCAGTCTGATGGAGAATGGCAAGGTGAAGGAAACTTCCAAGAGCATCGACTTGCTCAATGAGTCTGATCTCAGCCGATTTGACAAGACGAAGAAAAAGAAGAAGAACAAGAACCGCAATGCGAACCGCCCTGAAAAGGGAGACAACCGTCAGCCAAACGGCAATCGTCCGGAAAAGAACGAGAACCGCCAGCCAAACGGCAATAACCGCAACAGGGATAATAGAAACAAGGGACCTCGCCAGCAGGGAAACAGACCTCAGCAAGGCAATAACAACAAGCCAAAGCAGGCAAACAACAAGCCTCAGCAGAGCGAGAACAACAAGCCACAGGAGGACAAGAAGTAAAAATGAAAAGACTGATTCATTTCGTTTTCATACTGGTGGCAACCATTGCCTTCAGCGCTTGCAATCATGCCAAGGTATATGATGAATATGCCCACACACCGATTGCAGGATGGGAGAAGAACGATACCCTATCGTTCGAAATCCCTCCGATGGCTGCCACCGGCTATTATCGACAGAGTCTGGGTCTGAGAACCACGGGTGCCTATCCGTTTACGGCATTGACACTCATCGTGAACCAGACCATCTACCCTGCCAACAAGGGCAAGCGTATAGAGAAGACTGATACCGTACTCTGCCAGCTCATCAACCAGCATGGTGAGAACAAGGGACAGGGCATCAGCTACTATCAGTACAACTTCCCTATCAATATCTATAAGATAAACAGAGGCGATTCCATCCATATCGCCATCCGCCACGATATGAAGCGAGAAATTCTTCCGGGTGTAAGCGACATCGGAGTGAAAATAACGAAAAATGACCAATGAGACGTATCTCACTGGTCATTTTTTTTATGCTGTAAAATCTGCTTCCAATATGGAATAGCCTACTTCTTATGCCTTAAAGCTAGCTTCTCACCAGGTTTCTTCCGGCATCAATACGCAGGAAGATGAAAAGCAGGATGGTAAAGCCCCAGAGCGAACTACCTCCATAACTGAAGAATGGAAGCGGAATACCGATTACCGGCGTCAGTCCCAGCACCATTCCCACATTAATAAACAGGTGGAACAGGAATACCGAAAGCACACAGTAGCCGTATATTCGCCCGAACTTGAAAGGTTGTCGCTCCGCCAGATGTATCAACCTCAATATCAACATCAGGAAGAGCAGTAGTACGCCTGCCGAACCCAGGAATCCTTCCTCCTCTCCTACCGTACAGAAAATGAAGTCGGTATCCTGCTCAGGCACGAACTTCAACTTGGTCTGGGTTCCGTTTAGGAATCCCTTTCCCTGCAAGCCACCCGAACCGATGGCTATTTCACTCTGATGCACATTATATCCGGCACCCGCCAGGTCTTCATCCAATCCCAGCAGCACATTGATACGCACTCGCTGGTGAGGTTCCATCACGTTGTTCAGCACGTAATCGGCACTGTAGAAGAAGGCTATACTTCCCATTGCGAAAATCGAAATCAGGAAATAGTTGCGGAAGCGGGTTCTCAAACCGTGATACACCAGGAATCCGATCATCACCGCACAGAGCAGCAGCTGCACCCATACGATGTCAAACGGAATGATGTAGGTGGAGAAGAGCGCAAAAATGAGCGTGATGCCCACTGAGTAGCACAGGATGATGAGAGCATACTTCCTGTTGCCCGTATAGCTGTTCACCAGTCCTGCCGTGAAGATCTGCACCAGCAGCAGCACCGTGAACTTTCCCACCGAGGTATAGGTATCCCACATCATCACGTTCTCGTACTTGATACCCACCACAAAGTAAACCACCATCGAGACTCCGGTAAAGAGGATGGCACCCGGCATGCCCTCGCGGTAAAGCATCAGGAAGAAGGCGGAATAAACCAATGCCGAACCCGTCTCGCGCTGTCCCACGATACATATCATAGGCAGAAGAATAATGCCTACAGCCGCCATGAAATGCTTCATCTTATGGATATTGAATCCATAGCTGCACATAAACTTCGCCACAGCCAGCGCCGTAGCAAACTTACCGAATTCGGCAGGCTGCAGTCGCAGCGGTCCCAGCACCAGCCAGGAGTGCGAACCCTTGATGCTATGCGGATTGAATATCGTGGCAAAAAGCAGCAATATCAACACGGCATAGATCACGTAGGCGAAGGTATCGAAAAACCGGTCATCCATCATCAGGATGACGAAGCCCAGCGCGATGGAGGTACCTATCCATATAATCTGCATACCCGAACGGGCACCCAGACTGAAGATATCGTTGTCACCATAGGTATAGCTGGCACCGCAGACACTGATCCAGCCGAAGCAGAGCAATGCCAGATAGATGCCGATGGTCCACCAGTCGAGCGAACGGAGAATACCAGCTGGTTGTTTATTATCTGATTGAGCCATTGTTTTTATTATTCAATGAATTGAAACTGCAGTCTCAGAATAGAAACTGCAATTTTTATTTGAAACTTCAGTATATTATCTGCTACTAGAGCCGTAGGCAATTCTTCGAGCCTGCATCTGGGCAGCCTGACTTTCAGAAGCTGGAGAGAGCTTTCCCTTCAGATACTGCTCCATCATCAAACCACCGATAGGCACACCATAGTCGGCACCCCATCCACCATTCTCCACATACACGGCGATGGCGATTCTTGGATTGTTCATCGGAGCAAAGCCCATGAATACAGAGTGGTCGTGACCACGGTTCTGAGCCGTACCGGTCTTGCCGCAAGGCTCGAAGTCGTAACGGGAGAGCATCTTACAGGTACCCTTCAATGCCGAACTTCTCATACCAGCCACCACATAGTCATAGGCTCTCTTCGAAGCCTTGGTGTAATGACGACGGGTATAGAGCGTATCGAGCGGCTCGCCCTGCACCTTGCGCACTACATGAGGCACATAGTAATAGCCTCGGTTGGCGATGGTTGCACCCAGATTGGCAATCTGCAGAGGAGTAAGGTTCACCTCACCCTGTCCGATAGAGATACTGATAATGGTAAGTCCGTTCCAAGATCCCTTGTAGGCCTTGTCATAGAACTGTGCATTTGGAATCAGACCTCGCTTCTCGCCCGGCAGATCGATGTCCAGCTTATAGCCGAATCCCATACTCACCATATAGTCTTTCCATACGGTCATCGCCTCCTGCACCGAGCCATACTTTTTCTTGTTGCCTATCATGTAATAAAGTCCCCAGCAGAAGTAACCGTTGCAGGAAGTACTGATAGCATCCACCAGTGCAATAGGCGACGGGTGACCATGACATCCCACATGCAGACCTCTGTAAGAGAAACCATGATTACATGGGAAGGCTGTACCCGGAGTGATGATTCCCTCGGTAAGATAGGTCAGCGCCTGGGTAGTCTTGAAGGTAGAACCTGGAGGATACTGACCCATGATACTACGGTTCAGGAGCGGTTTCCAAGGGTTCTGCGACAGCCACTTATGCATCTTTCCTCTATTCTTACCCACCAGTCGGCGCGGATCATAGGTTGGAGAAGAAACCATCGCCAGCACCGACCCGTCCCTTGGGTCGATGGCAACGATACTTCCTATCTTGCCCTGCAACAGTCTTTCGCCCAGCGCCTGGAGGTTGACATCGATACCCAGCGTCAGGTCCTTACCTGCGATAGGTCGCTGGTCGAGCTTTCCGTTCTGATAGCTTCCCTGTATTCTTCCCCGGGCATCACGAAGCATAATCTTCACGCCCTTGGTTCCTCGGAGCTCCTTCTCGTAATGCTTCTCCAGTCCCAGCTTACCGATATAGTCACCCGGCTGATAGTAGTCATCATCCTCGATATCGCTTGGCGAAACCTCACCCACGTCTCCCAGAACATGGGCAGCGTATGGATAGGCATATTCTCTCACACTTCGCTTCTGCACATAGAAGCCCGGGAACCGGAACATCTTCTCCTGGAAGACGCTGAAGTCCTTATCTGAAAGCTGACTCATGAAGAGCTGCTGGGTATATCGCGAGTAACCGGGATTCTTGCTTCTGTCCTTGATGGTCTCCATTCGCTTCTCGAAAGCCTCCTTGGTAATGCCCAGGGAGTTACAGAAGTCCATCGTATCCAGACGTCCCTCCTGCTCCTTCATCACCACCATGATATCATAGGAAGGCGAATTATACACCATCAGCTTGCCGTTTCTGTCGTAGATAGCGCCACGCGAAGGAAACTCTATCTGCTTCAGGAAGGCATTGGAATCGGCATTCTTCTTATAATCCTCGCTCATAATCTGAAGCGTAAAGAGACGAATGGTGTATATGACTACAATTGCTATAGCCACACCACCAATCACATACTTACGCTTATCAAGATTGTAATCCACCATATTATATATATAGCTGAAAATTTTGTTTGATCTTTTACTGTTCTCTGTCTTGCTGCAAGGTTCTATGTCTTGCGGAAGCTCTCCAATGCCATGATGAGCAACATCGTGATGGCTGTACTGCCACCGATGCGGAGAAGCCACTCCATCCAATTAAAGAAATTGAAGGTCTCCAGAGTAAAGAATACCAGATTATAAACAAGCACGATAACCAACGTGTAGAGAATATACGAACCGATACCGATGGTGCGCATGGATGGCTCCAGGTCGTCGGCACTGTCTCTTGGCACGAAGAGTTCGAAAAGACAAGGCTGAAGCAGTCCGATGAAGGTCATCGAAGCTGCTGCTACTCCCGGCGTATTGGCAAACACGTCGATACAAAGTCCCATCATGAAGCTCCACAGCATCACCGACCAGCGTGGGTGGTTTCTGCGGAAATGGAGCACCATGAAAATATACAGCAAGGGGGTGGCGCAGTTGAACAGGTGGATATGGTTGAACACCAATCCCTGCACCAGCACAAGCACCACGAAGATGCCGACTCGTTTTATCAAATCTATACTCATTGCTACTTATATATCTCCTCTTACTATGATCTTTTAATTTTTACCTTTGGCATTGCCGTCGGGCATGATACTATCCTGGGCAGCACGCATAATCTGCAGGCGTTCCTTCATCACGGCATCGTCGATGACGCAGACATCACGCAGACGGGCAAAGTCGGTAGAAAGTCTCAACTGTACTCTATACGACAATCCATCAGCAGAATTAAACACGTGCAGAATCTTGCCCACTCTTACTCCAGGAGGGAATACAGCCGAATAGCCACTCGTTACTACGTAGTCGCCCAGCTTGAAGTGGGCATGGCGTGGCACCTCTTCCAGATAAGCCAGTTCCGAAACGCCACCCTTCCATCGCAGATAACCGAAATAGCCTCTGCCCTGGATGGTACAACTGATATTCGACTTCACGTTGAGCACTGGTATCACGATGCTGTAATGCTGAGCCACAAGATACACGATGCCCACCACTCCGGTGCCGCTTATCACACCCATATCCTTATGGATGCCGTCGGCGCTACCCTTGTCGATGGTAATCAGGTTGTCTGGCTTGTCCAGGCTGTTGGCAACCACCTTGGCAGGGATGAGTCGGTAATTCTGAAGCAGCGCAAACTGGTTGCGATGATAGATGGCACTATCCTTGGTTACCCCATAGAGGCTGTCGCTCAGCTGCTGCACCTGCTGTTCCAGATAGGCATTTCGCTGGGTAAGTTCCTGGTTCACCTTGGTCAGGGAGAAGAAAGTCTCCACGTTGGCATCCCATTCATAGATCTTGCCCGTCACGGCATTGGCGGTAGAAAACCACGCACTGCCTTGGTAGCTGTTATACTGGAACAGAAGCACCATGCTCACCACCTCCAGAATCACGAAGACAAACCAATGGTTGTATTTCTGCAAAAACTCTAAAAGGTTGTGCATACTTAAAAAAATGAATCTGTATATGATTAAAATTCCGCAAATGGGCACAAGTGGTCCAGATGCGGAATTTAAATATCTTGAATATTATCTCATCAGGAATGAGAAACGATCCACATTCTTCAATGCGATACCGGCACCCTTAGCCACACTGTGCAATGGATCCTCGGCGATATGGAATGGGATGTTGATCTTGTCCTGGAGTCGCTTGTCGAGACCGCGGAGCAGAGCACCACCACCTGAAAGCCAGATACCGTTCTTCACGATGTCGGCGTAAAGCTCTGGTGGAGTATTCTCGAGAGCAGAGAGTACTGCATTCTCAATCTTGGCTACAGTCTTGTCCAGACAGTGAGCAATCTCCTGATAGCATACAGGAACCTCCATAGGGAGCGCTGTGATACGGTTAGGGCCATGAACGATGAAGTCTTCAGGAGCCTCATCACCCAGATCGGTCAGGGCAGAACCCACATGAATCTTGATGCGCTCAGCCATACGCTCGGAAACCTTCACGTTGTGCTGGCGGCTCATATACTCCTGGATGTCGGCTGTAAGGTCGTCGCCGGCAGTACGGATAGAGTTGTTGGATACGATACCACCCAGAGAGATGACTGCTATCTCGGTGCTACCACCACCTATATCAACTATCATGTTACCTTCTGGTGCCTCTACGTCGATACCGATACCGATAGCAGCAGCCATAGGTTCAAAAATCAAATATACGTCGCGACCGTCAGCATGCTCGGCAGAGTCACGTACGGCACGAAGCTCTACCTCAGTAGAACCAGAAGGAACACCTATCACCATACGGAGTGAAGGTGAGAACAATCGGCTTCCTGTATGAACCATCTTGATAAGTCCACGCATCATCTGCTCGCAGGCAGTAAAGTCGGCGATAACGCCATCACGCAGAGGACGGATTGTACGGATGTTGTCATGAGTCTTCTCGTACATCATCTTTGCCTTCTCGCCTACGGCAATCATCTTGTCGGTGCGGCGGTCGAGGGCAACAACAGAAGGTTCGTCCACTACAATCTTATCATCACTGATAATGATGGTATTGGCGGTACCCAAGTCCATTGCGATTTCCTGAATAAATGAAAAAAATCCCATTTGAAATGTAAATCTAATATTTTAAGCTTAAAATCTTTCCTTTTGTAGTCATCTTCCCGCCCTCTCTTTCAAGAGCGGGAAGAGTTGCGAGATGAATAGGTTTACCTAATTTATTACTTGGCAAACCAAGCGTGGATAGCAGTATCATAGTGAGAACTTACGCCGAATGCACGCTCTGCGAACATCTTGCGGTCCTCAATGTCGGTTTCTGCACCCTTCTTCTTCAGGATGTCGAGAAGCACGCTGTACTCAGCCTTGCTAGGAACGATTACCACGTCCTTGAAGTTCTTGGCACCGGCACGGATCAGAGAGATACCGCCGATATCAATCTTCTCAATGATGTCGGCATCGCTGGCGCCGCTTGCTACAGTCTGCTCAAATGGATAGAGATCCACGATAACGAGGTCGATAGAAGGAATCTCAAACTCCTTCATCTGCTCCTGGTCGCCCTCATTGTCGCGACGAGCCAAGATACCTCCAAATATTTTTGGATGAAGAGTCTTCACACGACCACCGAGGATTGATGGATATGTGGTAACATCCTCAACTTTTTCACATTCATAACCCAAAGATTCGATAAACTTCTGAGTACCACCTGTACTCAGGAACTTAACTCCCTCTTCATTCAACTTGGCGAGCAACTCGTCCAAGCCATCCTTGTGAAAGACAGACACCAAAGCTGTCTTGATCTTCTTTGTTTCAGCCATTGACTTTATATATTACGAATTCTTATATTCAATATGGTTTCTAAAAACGCTGCAAAGGTACAAAGAATATTTGGAATACACAAATATTTAATACCTAATTATCACATTATTTAAAAGATATTTGCGATAAATCAAGTAATGGTTCAGCCATTTTGACAGAAGCTATTCTGCGAATAGGGAAAAAGAAAGGAAAAAGCAGACAAAATGTCAGAAAAACGCAAAAAAACACGCAATGGGCACGCTATTCGCATCCCCGGATTACGATGCCGGAAGCCATCAAGGCCGAAGCATCATCCAAGGCTGAAAGTCTGAAAGAACTGAAGCCAGATAACAAGAAGTAGAACAAATAACATTTAGAAAGGAGATTAAGATATGACATTCGACAAATTTACAATCAAGGCGCAGGAAGCGGTGCAGGCCGCTGTGAACATAGCGCAGAGAAATGGTCAGCAGACCATCGAACCGGTGCATCTTCTCAGTGGTATCATCGAGAAAGCACCTGATGTAACCAACTACATCTTCCAGAAGCTGGGTATGAACGGCAACCAGATTGCCATGCTCCTGCAGCAGGAGATGCAGCACTTGCCTCGTGTGCAGGGTGCTGGTCAGCCATACCTCTCGGGCGATACCAACCAGATATTGCTCAATGCCGAGGACATCGCCAAGAAGATGGGAGATGAATTCGTTAGCGTGGAGCCTATCCTCCTCGCTATCCTCAAAGGCAACTCTACTGCTGCCCGAATCCTCAAGGATGCGGGTGCCAACGAGAAGGACCTCACCGCAGCCGTCCAGGCTTTGCGACAGGGTCAGAACGTGAAGAGCCAGAGTGCCGACGAGAACTATCAGAGTCTTGAAAAATATGCCAAGAACCTGGTAGAACAGGCTCGCAGCGGCAAGCTCGACCCAGTAATCGGTCGTGACGAAGAGATTCGCCGTGTGCTCCAGATTCTCTCTCGCCGTACCAAGAACAATCCTATCCTTATCGGTGAGCCGGGTACTGGTAAGACCGCTATCGTTGAGGGACTTGCAGAGCGTATCGTTCGTGGCGATGTGCCTGAGAATCTGAAGAACAAGCAGCTCTATTCGCTTGATATGGGTGCACTGGTTGCCGGTGCCAAATACAAGGGTGAGTTTGAGGAGCGCCTGAAGAGCGTCATCAAGGAGGTAACCAATGCCAACGGTCAGATTATCCTCTTCATTGATGAGATTCATACCCTGGTAGGTGCTGGCGGTGGCGAGGGTGCCATGGATGCAGCCAACATCTTGAAGCCAGCCTTGGCTCGTGGCGAATTGAGAGCCATCGGTGCCACTACCCTCAACGAGTATCAGAAGTACTTCGAGAAGGATAAGGCTCTGGAGCGTCGATTCCAGACTGTGATGGTGAACGAGCCAGACGAGGTAGATGCCATCAGCATTCTTCGTGGCATCAAGGAGCGTTACGAGAACCACCACAAGGTTCGTATTCAGGATGATGCCTGTATAGCAGCTGTCAAGTTATCAGAGAGATATATTTCTGATAGATTCCTCCCGGATAAGGCCATCGACCTGATGGATGAAGCCGCAGCCAAGCTCCGTATGGAGCGTGACTCCGTGCCAGAGGAGCTGGATGAAATAACCCGTCACTTGAAGCAGTTGGAAATTGAACGTGAGGCTATTAAGCGTGAAAACGACCAGCCTAAGATTCAGCAGCTCGACAAGGAGATTGCAGAATTGAAGGATAAGGAGCACGACTTCCGTGCAAAGTGGGAAGGCGAAAAATCTCTTGTTAACAAAATTCAGCAAGACAAGCAGGAGATAGAGAACCTCAAGTTCGAGGCTGAGCGCATGGAGCGTGAAGGCAATTACGAGCGTGTTGCCGAGATTCGCTACTCTAAACTGGTAGCTCTTGAAGAGGATATCAAGAAGATTCAGGAGCAGTTGAAGAGCACCCAGGGCGGTGAGGCTATGATTCGCGAAGAGGTGACTGCCGATGATATTGCAGAGGTAGTAAGCCGCTGGACCGGAATACCAGTAAGCCGTATGATGCAGAGCGAACGTGAGAAACTGCTCCATCTGGAGGAAGAACTCCACAAGAGAGTCATCGGTCAGGATGAGGCAATCACTGCCGTAAGTGATGCCGTACGCCGCAGCCGTGCTGGTTTGCAGGATCCAAAGCGTCCTATCGCCAGCTTCATCTTCCTCGGTACCACTGGTGTCGGTAAGACTGAGCTTGCCAAGGCTTTAGCAGAATATCTCTTCAACGACGAGTCGATGATGACGAGAATTGATATGAGTGAGTATCAGGAAAAGTTCAGTGTCACCCGTTTGATTGGAGCGCCTCCGGGGTATGTAGGATACGATGAGGGTGGTCAGTTGACCGAGGCTGTTCGCCGCAAGCCATACAGTGTGGTTCTCTTCGATGAGATAGAGAAGGCTCACCCAGATGTCTTCAACACCCTGCTCCAGGTATTGGACGATGGCCGTTTGACAGACAACAAAGGTCGTGTGGTCAACTTCAAGAACACCATCATCATCATGACTTCCAATGCGAGCCGTGAGATGTTGAAGAAGACCTTCCGTCCGGAGTTCCTGAACCGAATTGACGACATCATCACCTTCCAGCCATTGACCAAGGATCAGATTGCCAAGGTTGTTGAGTTGCAAATGAACAGAGCCAAGAAGATGTTGGAGCCACAGGGCTTCGATCTCCGCTGGACTCCAGCCGCCATCGGTTATCTTGCCGAGGTAGGTTACGACCCAGAGTTTGGTGCCCGCCCTGTAAAGCGTGCCATCCAGGATTACGTATTGAACGATTTGAGCAAGAAGATTCTTGCCGAGGAAGTTAGCCGTGAGAAGCCAATTACCATCGACTACTCAGAGGCAACCGGCATCGAGTTCAAGAATCTCTAAAAGATAGATTTTTATCATTTCCTATTAAATAAGAAAGGTTCCTTCGGGGAGTAACATCCCCGTTGGGACCTTTTTTACATGTATGAAAAAAGTATGCTGTTCGGCTCCACAAATATGATCAGAACGGGCGTAAATGCGCAGAAAAGATTAGCCGACTTTTATTGACGGATGTATGTCCCAGCAGAATCACCAGTTGCCTTCTTTACAAGATCACCGAAATTTCGGTCTTGGAAATCATCGCGGTCGTTCGTAAGTTCGCGTTTAATCAGCAATGATATCATTGAGTAAATTATTAGGGTGTCCAGTTTTGTGTTCCAATTTTCGAGTTAAAAAGAAGCTTGTACTTCTTCTAACATTATGAGAATCAGATGTTATGCAAGCAACAGACACACCCTCAATTATACATCGCTATTTTATGATAAAAAACAGTTCATTTCAAACATGTAACACTTTAAATATCAAAGCTTTGGAATTATATTACAATATTAAAAAGTGGAACATAGAACTGGATACCCTAGTAAATTATTCAATCTAAACAATTTGTATTTCATAGGCAGAGACTTGCTGCCATAGAAAATCTCCTGAAATGAGATCAGAAAACAAATTAGGTAACACAGAAAGGCAGTGAGGACGTTTTTCCACATTGACAAGTGATGTAATTTCAAAACCACGGTCAGACGAATTGCGGTGAGTCATGTGAAATTTATTCAACAATCGATATATATCAGTCTTGCCAGACTGTGCGATGTTGTCATCGGTAAAAATACTACTGGTGGCGTTAGTCGTACTCCAGTCAAATTTTAATTGCTCTTTCAGATAAATGCCAATGACACATCCTGCAAAGGCACATCCTTAAAAATCACTTTTCTTTCATTATCGAGAAGATAGAGGGTGGGAGCGGCATTGATGCCATAGATGTCACGCTCCATCACTTCACATCCCGGCGAATAACCGACAGTCCATCCTTCCGGGAATGTCGCCGATTGCTTTTTCCATTTCGACAGGTCATCCCCGAACACATTTACAGCCACGATATGCAGCAAGCCGGAGGCCGTGGCCGAGGTCAGTACGGGGTCTTCCATCATATCCTTTTCGACACCGGCACAGGTCTCGCAGTCATAATCGTAGAAAAGCAACAGCGTGTATTTCGTCCCCTTGACCTCATTGCTCAACCGTCTGCGTTTCCCGGCACGGTCAACAAACACGAAGTCTGCGCCAATGGTTCCGGGACGATTCTTCAGTATGCGGGATTCCAAATATTCAAATCTCGCTTTTTCCTCCGTCGAGAATACCGTATGGGCGACAATCTCATGGATGAACGGGAGGAAAAACTCTTCGTTGCGCATCGGCGAATTGGGGTCGGTGAGGTATCGCTCGGCGATGTCGGCGACAAAGCGGTACGCCGGTTCCGACACTTCGGCTTTTCCCATCAGCCGCCCTGTTCCTTTGGTTCTACCGTCGGCCGAGGCATAATCATACAGCTGGATGTAATTGGCGAAATTCTGCTCCATGAAAGCGGTGTCAAGACTCAGTGCGGTGTCGGCAAAATCCATCACATCCCAGAAATGATATATGGCATAGTCGGCACGGCTTTCGGGCGATGTGAGCGAGTCCGGCACCTCCGGCATCGGCAGCTCCGAAACCGTCTCAGCTACCGGTGTCTTTGATTCCTCCTGCGCCTTGCCGCTGTTGCGACAAGAGCACACTATTATTAAAAATATGCCGGTCCACACAAGGAACCGGCACATCTTTTGTATGGCGACCAAACAGTTCATTTCAATCAGTTCGTCTTATGGTTCTTAATTTGTTTATAAGTCATATTCGCTTCAGCGGCAGTCAGGTCACGGACGCACCGGATTCCCACAATCTGGCTATGTTTCTTTGCGGAAGCCAGACTGGAATTTGGTTCGATTGTACACCATCTGTTCCGACCTGAAAGGGCATCCGAACCATAGATGGGGTTGGTATTTGTTTTTTCGAAGTTGGATCCGGTCATGCTCGGCCAATGCTCCTGGGTGCAGCACATCACGCCAGCACCGTTGACTGTTCTCCACGAATTTCCTGTCTGTGACAATACTCCACCGCTCAAAGAATATGAACTGTATTGACCTGTTATTACACCCTCACGCATCATGATGACTATTTCCTTTTGATTGGGAATACGCCATCCTTTGCGGCCACTGCTTTTATTCAGCTTCTCACAGGGCGAAGCCGTCTCAATGGCAGCTACTATTGCGCTATAAGTTCTGGCAATTGGTGTTAGCGATTGCGGCGTAGTCCCGGTCGCATTGTAAGTAATGGCAAACATACCGGCATCAATCGTGTAGTCTCCTTCCGTATTACCGTTGCCGGCCGGAGCAATCTCACAGCCATAGCGCGCAAGACGGTTGTATGGCGAAGAGGTCTTGTGAAGAGGTAGTGGCAATGTTGTCGGATTGCGGAGTGCTCCACCGAAGTAACGTATTGGCTTAATAACACCGCCTTTGGTAGTATTATCCACTTTAACATCGTATGCTACAGTCACTTTCTCGCCTTTGGTTACACTTCGAAGATTTGTACCGAGGTTACGCACACATCTCACCTGCCATGGCGCATGTTGCCAAGAATTAGTGGTGGAATTGAACTGAGAACTCGACATACCTTCATCAGCCCAGATAATCTTTCGGTCGCTTGATATGAAGTGGTAGAGCGTATTGTAGTCATCGGCGCATCCTTGGGGGAGAGTTTCCTGCTCATAACCCATCAGAGGAGTGATAAGATTATTTCGACCCAATATGACACGGAGATATTTTCCCGCAGCCGGCACATACCATTTCAACTCCGCCGCATCAATTTTCCCGTCACCGTTCTCATCCTTGTTTCGGTTCATACAGCTGAATATAGCCTGAATATATTGCGCCGTACTAGGAGAAGTCTGGGGATCATAGCTGCTGGCTTGGGAATTATAATGACCACTGTTACCCGAGAGTCTGGATGTAATGGTTCTCATGGCCGGCACATATTGCGTTTTCTCATTGAAGTTCAAGTGTGTGGCATACTTTGTTTGTGCTGTGTTTGTTACTTGGTTGACATGTAGCAGATTTTCCAGGTCGAGTACGTCAGTTCCCTCCCATTGTGTAGTTGCCTGAGTGCCATTATTGCTTCCTCCAAGTGCTAGCCATACATTGTAGCGTCCGTTGTTAGCATCATAACTATCGCTGGGATCACTTACTGTCCAACGTATATTCATGCCGAACACTTCATTGACATGCTCAACGCCCAACGCCGTACCGTTTCCCGTTGCTGCTTTCGTAATGTCGTAATACGTCTGGATGGAACGCTGCGAGAGCGCATACTTTGCCTTGAAATGCTGGCTCTCCCTGTCTTCCGACACACTGTACGCCACATTGAAACTGGCGGTACGGCTCGGTTGGTTGACATAGTGCGTCCATTCAGTAGTGCTTTCGTCACCATAACCTGTCTCTCCATAGTCGGCTTCGTAGGTGTATTCTTTCACATACACCGTGAAACAATACCCCTCATTAGCTGCCAGATTGCTCGCCATTTTCGATATGTCGTTCAGATATAACACTTTGTTCGCTCCACCATTGGTGAGATTGGGAAATTTCGCGATTTTTGTCTTTTTATCAGATTTTCCGTTCTCAACAAGCTGTATCCAGCTGTAGTATTTCCAGTTCGGGTCTCCCTTTTTCGGCACATTGGCTGTCACACCGAGTCTTTCGTCCGTGATGTTGGTGATTGTGTGGGGCGCATTGTCCTCGTAAGTGGTCATCGAGAACGTGAAGTTCGCAAGCTGGTCTTTCGTAAGATAGATGTTGAACACGTTGAAATGCGCGTCAAGGTTGAAATACTCGTCCGACACATCCGTCACGATGCCTTCGGCACCGGGCTGGCTCTCGCTTTTCCTGAATGCTTCGAGAAGAATCTTGTCCACGCTCATCACCTTGATGTTATAGGTGTATTTGGAGTTGCGGTAACAGTTGAAATCGCTTGCGTTATCCCCTATATATCCGAGGTGTACGACATAGGTGGCCTCGGCATTGCGGTATTTCACATTGCCTATATCACCTGCTATTTCTTCGGGGTTTTTGATGTCATCTACTATATATCTGATTCTGGCGGTGAAACGGATATAGGTCGCGTTGTTGTCGAGCGTGGCCTTGCCGCTGTTTCCGCAAAGGCTTGTGTAGATGCCGCTGTTCATTCTATCGGTTTTATACTCATGCTCGCGGTCGGCATAACTTGCGGCTGAACCTGTCCGTTTGTTCTCGAACTGCCAGTAATCAAATTTGTAGTTCGGACGGCCTTGGTCATCTGTCGTCACCGTCATTGAAGTAGGGGTGTATGTCTGTGATTCTTTATACATCGGGTGTTTCAGGTCATCCGGCATTACGGGACTGTAGGCATCCCCGGCATTGGCATAGCCGAGAATGCCGGCCTTGTTATCCTGCTGGCGTCCGTAAAGCCATGTCAGCATGGGGACATTCACCACTTCCACATTGACAAGTTCCATGGATATGACATTGCCGTCGGGTACGATGTCAAACGTGTTCTGCGTCCAGATGCGGCGCAGGTGTATCATGCCGTCAAGGTTGTTGGTGCCCGGCTGTATGCCTACAGTCTCGGCACCATCTTCATCCTCGGTGTAGTTTTCCTTATGACCCTCCGCACGGTAAGAACCTTGCATCACGATAGCCTCCGCAGGAGTCTCGATGCTTGCATAATCGCCGTCTGATTTCTGCTTGATGGCTATGGCACGGTACTTGTCCCATGTATCGGCTTCGGTAAGAAGTGTCTCAAGTCCCTGCTCGGTGTCTTTGTCAGCTCCGTCTTTGCCGGAGAGGTCAACGGCGGTTTTGTTTTGATAATTGGCGACGGCCACGATATAGCTGTTGCCTGATTCCGTTTCAATATCTTTGATTTCGCCGGTGGTAAGTACGGGTTTTTCGGGGAAATTGCCGCTGGGAGTATATGATTTGCTGAAAGTACGTTTTCCTGTACTTGCATTGTAGATGGCAACCCACAGACATTCGACCCTGCTCTCCAGATCCGTACTCATGGCAGCGCGTGTCTTGACCGATATTTCGTCCAAGTCTATCTTAAGGCTTACTGTCGCCGGTTCTCCTTCCTGCACGTAGCCGGGAGCTGCAAGGTCATCGGGGCTGCAAGCCGTGAAAACAGACAGCGACAACGTAAAACTCAAAAAGAGGACAATGTAAGTATAAATATATCTCTTCATAATGTTTCTGTTTTAAATGTTTCTGTTTTAAGTCCTAATCGAATACAGGCGGGGTGATTTCATACGTATTCCATGGGCATACGGTATATCTGATTACAAATTTTCCGCTGAGTGACACTTCAAACCGGTAGAGGTGGTTCCGCACTATATCGTAGTATGTATCCGAAGGTGTACCGTTCTCATATTTGGCGAACTTTATCACGCCGCTCTTGGACTCATTGCCTTTAAGGGTGTAGTTGAGCGTGATTTCAGTCGCGCCGTCGGTATTTTCTGTCTCCGGCAGATAAAACACGATTTTGTCTGTCGTTTTATCATCAGCCGGTGTCATGCCGCTGATGCCTGCTGCTGACGGCAATGCCTTCAGGGAATTTTTAAAAGACAGCGCCTTGGTGTCAGCCACCTTGCTCCATGTCTGCGGCAGCACATATCCCCGGGTGTTGGCATTCTTCACCGAAGCAGAAGTCAGCGCGGTGATGAAGTTGTCCGTGACTTTCGTGTCGATAATTATTTCCACCTTCGCCATCGCACGGAGAAGCCATATCTCGCCGACATCGTTATTACCCGGTTTCAATGTCGTGAAATCAAAGGTCTCCACACCCCACATGGGTATGGCGGTGAAAGTTTCCGACGGCTGCCCGGCATGGTTGAAACTCAGCGCATCACTCAGTGAAATGTCAGAACCGCAGTTGGCGGCTATGTGTATCCTGGCGTTGCTGTAGGTCTTCAAATCCTCCACTTTGTCTTTGGGTATCTCTCCGGAGAAGCTGTACACCACATTGTTCTCTGAGTCGGTTGTCTCGATGTATATCAGATTCCGGAGATTTGTTATCAGCTTGCCGCCACTGTCTGTAATGAACACGTTGAACTGGTTTCCTATCAGTGCGTTGTCAAAATCTACACCCGCTTCCGAAAGATAGCCGTCGCCCCATATTTCAGCATTATCGACATCAGGCACGCCTCTTGTCGCCGTCCTCGTCACCATGGCCTTGGGGGTTACGACCCTGAATGTAACGTATGAAGCAGTGCCATTGTCCGGTTCCGGGCACAGCACATCACCGTCGCTGGCACACCCTGTGGGGAGCAGTGCCAGCGAAAGCAGCAGTACCGCATACAGATATTTGTATATTTTCCGGTTCATTATGAGATTACTTATTTACTGTTGAAGTCCATGTTGTTGAATACCAGCCTCCATGAGTTGATGATTATCGAAGAGGACAGCCAGTAGTCGTCCTCGTCGAGGAAGAAGGTAAGGCTATATTCGTCCTCCCGGTCAAGATATTCCTGGGCGGTCATTTCACGCTCATAGCCGTCCTTGAGCAGCAGCGCATAGTCGGTGAGAGGTATGCGTGCCACAAGACGGTTGTCAGCATCGGCCGTGTGTATGGACAGATAGGTCTTGCGGCCTTCCACCAGACGCGGAATGGAAAGGTCGGCGATGGCGACACTCACTGACTCTATGGTGGCTTTCGTTCCGACGGACCGCCCGCCGGGTTGCGGATAATCGTCTATGCCGAGACTGGCAGTGCCGGAGCCTGTATGGTACGGGCGATAGGTAATCGGCTCGTCGGGGAGCAGCGCGTTGTCGTGTGCCATGAGGCCGTTTTCTTCTTCAATAATGAATTTGAAAGCCCCCACATCCACAGGATTGCCGTTAAGGTGCTGGAGGATGACGCGCACATGGTTGGTGTTCTTCGTGAGCGGCACCTGATAGGTGAATGTCTCACCGTCGTCGGCTTCGGGGATGCTGATGTCTTTGACACCGTGGAACAGCGGCGTCAGACGGCGGTCGCTGTATGCGCCGGCGGCATCGTGCTCACGCTCCATGCGGCATTTCATTTCTTCCAGCGTGGTGGCGCCCACCGTCACCTCCGGCACGGTAAAATGCCGTGCGGCGGACTCGGGATTGTCAAGACCGCACCATGCCAGCAGGTGATAGTCGCCTGCCGGAAGGTCAACTGCCATAGCATAGCCGTCACTCTGCAGCACGCTGCCGCTTTCAGTGCCGGACCATGCGAGTATGCCGTCCTTGTTGAATGCGTACAGATGCACCGACGTGACCTCCGAGGGGAATGCATCCGCCCATTTCATGTTGCGGTCGTATCGGAACTTCACCAATACTTTCACATCGCAGTCACCCTCGTAGTCGTATATGACATTATCGCACGAAGCGAACAGCCAACATACCATTACTGCCGCAATCATGAGGCGTAATGTTATTTTCCGTGTTGTCAATATATTGTACATCCTGTCTTATTTTTATCTAATATGGTTTTATATGTTGTGCGGACTGAACCGCCTGTTTTGCTCTGCTTCGGTGGGAAAGCCTGTCAGTCGCAGGGTCTCCGGGGTCATGCCTCTCTTTGCGCCGACATGAAGCGCTTTGATATTGAAAAGCCGGCGGGAGCAGATAACGGGATGCCCCCGCCGACCGGATAGCTATAGATGTTCGTTTCTCAATCTCCGGGCATTGTCTTGTCAGGGAGATTACATGCTGTCTTTATTTTTTAATACCATTGTCGAACTCGACTCCCTGGCTTACGATTCTCCAGTCAAGGACATTCACACGTGCTCCGAGGAAATAGAGGTTCTCGTCTTCCGGCTCCTGGGGGATATTCTTGTCAGCTGGATTGAATACCGGTATGCCGGGGCCGGCAATCGAATTGAGCGTCAGGTCATAGATGTGGTTACGGACAATACCGTTGATGGCAGGTTTGGTTTCTCCTGAACCTGTTGCTGCCACATGCTCAATCTCTACAAAGTAGTAGCTCTTGCCGTCGGTGTACTTGCGGGCGTAAAGACTGTTGTCCTTGGATTTCAGATAATTGTTCACTTTGCTTACACCGTCCGTTACTTCTGCCGGGGTAACGCCTGTGAACTCGTAAATCTTGTTGTCAGTGCCGAATTCGGTCTTGAGTTGTGCATAGCAGCTGTAGCCTACGCCTGTTTCGCCCTTCCACTCGAAATCAGAGAATTCGAGTTCCTTGTATGAGCTTTCTCCGGTTTTCTTGTAATAAGCGAACTTGGTCTGGACCGCAGAGGCGATAACATTCAAAGCACCTTTATCAGTGGTGTAACCGCCGCGTATCCATACAAGGTCGGCGTTCTTGGTTGTTCCATCCACAGTTTCCGTAAGATGTGCGGCAACCATGATGGATGTATTTATGACATCCCCTGTTTTTTCGAATGTGTTGGGAAGGATATACTGTGTAAAGCAGTAGTTACCGGGTGTTGCTTCGGCAACGTAGTGACCGCCTTCATTCTCTTGAATATCATTCCAGCTGACTTTCTGGACTGTAACTTGGTCGGTTCCGTCTTTCTTACCCGGCATCACTTCCCAGAAACTGCGGAAGTTGGTCTTGTCATTCCAAGTCCATTTGTCATTACTGTAGCCCGTCAGACTCTTGAGAAGGTAGGCTTTGTCTGAGCGATTGGATAGTGCTATACCGTCAATATTGATTGTATAGGAATGCTCCACGCCATCTACAGTAATTTTTACTACATTATTCGTTATGCCACCTGTTTTTTGTTTAGCACGGACTTTGGCTACCACACGCTCAACGTAAATGTCCACAGGATTGTTCAGAGCTTCAGAGGCCGATTTCTTGACATTTTCGGCTTTTACAGGAGTAGCTACGATGAGATTGTCACCATCATAGTACACAGAATTAGACATCACGAATTTTCCATCCTCAGTTTTGCCGGTGCAGTAGTCTTCAACCTTTGCCTGGAGATCTGACAATTTTGTCACACCAGTCTCCAGCCCTGCAGGAGCGTTGAGTATGCAGACAATCTGCTTGGCGCCATCGGTTGGATTGGTTGTGACACCATCTATTAAGAGAATAGCGCTGTAGATACGCTCCACAGCAGGGCTTTCAGTAGTGCCTGAACCAGCAAGCTTGATACGCTGCGATGATTTGTCATTGACGTTGTGTACTTTTCCGCTTGCATCGAAAATGAAGAAAAGTCCCTCACTCGCGTTGTTTTCTGCAGCATCACCGTTCTCGAAGTCTCCGGTAGCTCGTGTGCCGACAGTCTTAGGCTGCACGATATTGACAGCCACATAGCCGGTACCGCCCTTGACGGGGTCTGTGCCACCACCATTTAGTTCCTTTTCACTGGAACAGCCAACGAACGCCATTCCGACGAGCATTGACAAGAATAGAGATTTAATTCTCATACTGTGTTAAATTAAAGTTGTTATTACTAACGTTTTTTATTTCTTTCCTCTTTCACTCAGCTCATTCAGCGTAGCGACAGCCTGTCCCAGCCCCATATCCTTCGCTGTCTCAAGATACCGCCGTGCCGTTTCGTAATCCTTCTTGCGGATGGCAAGGGCGGCGCGGGCATATACGGCTTCAGGAGTGGTGCCTGCCTTCTCCAGGTATCTTTCCGCACGGGTAAAATCGTCCCGCCATATGGCGGCGTTGGCGGCATTGAGGTTGGCTATGCTGTCATTCGGGAACATCCGCACGGCGGTCTCGAAGACATCCGTAAATTCCTGTGTTCCCGGCTCATATTCCTGCGACACCAGATAAAACTCGTTCTGGCTCAGCTTCTGCGGCTGCTCCGCCATGACGCACCTGATTTCCTCCACATCGTAGAAGATGCGTATCCTGTATTCGATACGGTAATCTGTGCGGCGCAGATACGGATAGCAGTTCTGCAGCAGGAACCTGTATTCCTTGGGATAGGTGCGCTTGATTTTTGCTTCCTTGGCATCCGGTTCCATGTCGCTGTCAATCATCGCCAGTATCTCGTTGCGGTGGTCGATGTTCGACTTCTCCACATACTTGCGCAGGCCGTCCCAGTTCTCAGGCTCGTAGTCGGTGTCGATGATGCCGTCGGCAAAATGGAACAGCTGTCCGATATGCTCCTTCAGTGCGGCGGTACGCCCGACGGCGAGCTCTTTGTTATGCCTGTAAGGACTTTCAGGCGATGCGTAACCCTTCAGCCATACGGAGGTGATGGTGATGTCCTTGTCGTTGCGGACGGAATCTATGGTGCCGTCTATCTTGCCCAACTCGGCTGTGTTGCGGTGGTAGTCGGGATAGATTACCGTCTGACCGACCGGGAAGTCGATGTAGGCGGAGCCTGACAATGAACGGGTCTTCTCTATTTCAGCCTTGGGCTGCACAAACAGCAGTGTCGGGAAGAAAGCCTCATGGTGGCTTCCCAATATGCCATCGTACTCCGCCAGTATATCGTGGCAGCAGCCCCAGTCGCTGCGGTGGAACTTGAGCGTGGCTCCGTCCATCCAGTCGCTGTACTCGGTAAGGTTGCTGTAGGCAACGCTGCCAGGCTTCTCCGACGCACGATAGACCTTCTCGTCATCACCGGAAATGTTACCCATGCCGTTCCTTACATAGTAGTAATATCTTCTGCGCCCGTAGATGCCCACGGAGGGCAGGTCAAGTGAATCTGCCCCGTTGACAAGGCGGGGCGTGAGCAGCACGGCACGGTTGGAAGAGACATCGAGGTCTTTCAGATCCATGTCCATCGCCACATTCAGGAATTTGCCCTCGCGGTCCATCGTGAACCTCCCGACAGAAACGCCGGGAATGATGTTCCCGGACTCCTGCGCGCCGGCTTCCGGCATACAGGCCATGCCGGACAGGGCTGCCAGCATTACATATATCCTTCTTTTCATGTTGCTTGCTGTTTAGAATAGATAAACCAGATTGATTGCCGCCTTGGTGGGCCCGACATAATGGTGCGGTCTGTCCGTCTCCACTTTCTTGCCGCATCCCGCACAACGGAACTTGTCATAACGGGTATAGGAGTAGCCGACACCGATTTCCGCCTCAAGGTTCCAGTGTCGTCCGAGAATCCAGGCATAACCGTAAGCGATGCCGGCTCCCACGAACCAGCCCTGATAACGGGAATCTTTCAGTTTCCGGGCATCAGTGCCGAGCATGTTGACCTTTCCGTCAAAACCGCCGATATTGTATTGTCCGCCATGTATATGAGTGCCCAAAAAATGCGCACCGAAACGATCACATAGCCAGTAGCGGACCTCAGGCTGCACAGCCCAGTGCTTCCACCGCCTGTCATGCGAAAGATCCCAGGCATTGAACTGCCCGGTAACATCCAGCGTCCACTTGGGAGCCAGACCCACTTCAATGCCGATGTTCGGATTCAAGACCGCATCCGAGAGCAGATTGGTCTTTAACGCCACATTCTGCCCCATGGCTATATGTGATGCCCCGGCAATGAAGATTGCAAGTAGTAAAACAACTCGTTTCATTATTCCCTGACCTTATTTTACTTATCTATTTTTTGTTCTATATTTTTATAAATCCTGCCATTTCTCTTAACAAGTTCCTCTTTTTGTGCTTTAGGCTTACTTGCTATATGGGCATTTCTGGTGGACACCCCTGTTTGTGAGCTCTCGGCTGATATGGTGCTTTGAGCTTCTGATGTCCATTCATCGACTTTCATATCGGTGCTAACATTTTTCTAGACAGAAATCCGTTAAATTGCGACAAAAAAAAGCGTGGAATCGTCCTGTTGTCTATTCCACACACTGAGGCTCTTCCAACTGCCTATCAAAGTCGAACAGACAACGTCAGAGCCCACGCCGATATGAAAATCACAGCCGTAAAGAGACCTGTATAATACATCTTCTGATTGCACCCAAAAGGGTACAATCCATACCTACAAGTCTCCACGGGATTGATATAATCACACCCGGGACATCTACCGTTGACCATATTCGAGACTTTGATACTGATAGTTTTGGAAGATTTCAGTGTGTCTCAAACACAGCGTCGATAAACGCCTTCTATGTCTGGACTGTCATTCCCACCCAAAGCCCGCGTTTGTATAGATATGTCATTTTGACTTCACTACACTCAGCACGGCGTAGGCTGCCGACTCGGTTATCTCGCAAGAATTCGTCTAACATTGACAACTGCGGTCTGGCTATACAGTCCAAGTGCAAAGATATAGAAAATTATCAAAGAAAAAACAAAAATGATAAAAAATTTCAATGACAAGATATGTTTTTAAGATATTTTAATCAAAATTGCTTATAAAAAGAAAAAAATGGCGTATTAATATAGACAATACTTAATAAAAAATATGAATTTGATAACACAAAAACCAATTCGTGGCTTTCAAATTCAGAAAAGCCACGAATTGTTTTTTGTGTTATCACCCCTCCTTAATTATCCAGTCGCTGATAGTACGCTGAGTACTATCGTAATTCACACCCACCTTATACAATCTCTTGCCATCGGCTGAATACGGGATAAGATAGCCCTTGTCATCTATCTGCTTCAAAGCCTCCTCGGCAGAGCCATCATATTTCAATTCGAACACATAGATGGCTGTAGGAAGATGGAGCACGGCGTCAGCCCTGCCTATGGCACTATCCTCCTCCACCTTGATGAGAGCACCCATCAGATTGAAAATCAGATAGAAAACAGTCTGAAAATCACGTTCATTCTTATTACTCAGACGATTCGATATACCAGAGAGATATGCCTTCAAACGAACCATCGCCTGTTCAATATCCCCATCATAAACCAACTCCACAAACTCATTCACCAGTCCGTTGTTATCCACCGATACTGGCGAAAGATAATTGGGTGCAAGACTCTTCAGCATACCAATCTTCACCTCCTGGTTAGGATACCCCAGCTTATAACTCTTGGTAAATGGCTTATACTGCTTGATAGTGAGATAACCACTCTGATAAAGTAGAGGCAGGGCTGAAGTCATCTGCTCAGGCGACACATCGAAATCGTCAACACTCACGCTTTTCTGCTCGATATCAGTCACGTTAACATGATATTTCTGCAAACCCTTGATGAGATAGCTTGGCGTACCGGAACCAAACCAGTAGGCACCAATCTTCTGTCCAGACAAAGCCCTTATCAGACTGAACGGATTGAACACATCCTCAGAATGCTCGCTGAAATGATAACCGTCATAATATTGACGCAATTCCTCCAGACACTCCTCGCAAGATACTCCTAACGCCTTACCCAAAGCCTCAACATCTGGCTTCATCGCTGTGATAAGCTCGGTTTTGCTGATACCACAGATGGCGGAGTACTGGTCAAACATGCTGATATTGTCGAGGTTGTTCAACTCGCTGAAGATACTGAGCTGGGAGAACTTGGTAATGCCCGTGATAAAGAGAAATTCCAAATGAGGACCCAGCTTCTTCAGCGGACTGTAGAAGTTCTGCATGATGAGACGAAGTTCTGCCAGGTTTTCCTTCTCATGTACCACGTCGAGCAGAGGGGCATCATATTCGTCGATGATAACCACCACCTTCCTGCCAGCCTGCTTGTGAGCACGTTTTACGAGTCCATCCAGTCGGTCGTTGGGGTATAACTCATCCTCATCACTGCCATAGAGTTCCTCAAATGGCTTCAGCTGCAAGTCGAGATAATGCTTCAAGCCCTCACCGTCAACATGCTTAGCACCGCTCATATCGAAATGAAGCACTGGGTACTTCACCCAATCCTTCTCGTAATCTGCGATGGCAAGTCCTTCGAAGAGTTCCTTTTTGCCCTCGAAATAGGCTTGCAAAGTAGAGGCAAAAAGCGATTTTCCAAATCGCCGAGGGCGACTTAGAAAGATATACTTCATTCCTTTCTGCCTGAAATCTGCGATGTATTTCGTCTTATCCACATAGAGGTATCCTTCCTCTCGAATCACGTCGAAAGTCTGTATGCCCACAGGATATTTATTCACTATTTCTGCCATAATCTTATCTACTTTACGTTTTGCGCTGCTAAATTACAAAGAAAATCTGAATATACCAAGTTTTCACCAAGTTTTTTGTCCTCCAGAATCGCGCTGCAAAGATACGGCATTTTTCCGACTCACTCTGAACTTTCGAGAAGATACGCAAAAAACAAAGAAATAGCATCTATCCGATTACGCGCACATAAAAGTTTTTTCTACAAAAAAGTATCATAGTCTCATTTTTCGCTTGAAAATCCATATTATATTACTGATATATCGATATTTACAATCAATGAGACTTCTCGGAAAAAGCAGAAAGAAGTATCATGGAAGTATCATTAAATACTATAGAAGTATGTAAGCGGCTCCGCATTTATACCTTGCCCTTTATCGTAAAAGTTCTTACCTTTGCACCATAATTTTAAAAGCAACGAAATTATGAGAGCAACAGAACGTTATGAGAGGGCATGGAATGCCTTCCAGATTCATTTGAATCATAATCCAAAAGCCAGTTTGATTCCTTTTTTAAAGGAACGGCATGTAAACCAGCGCTCGATGCATAGATGGATGTCAGAGAAAGGTTATTCTGTTAGGTTAGCCAAACAGCAGATTCGTCTGCTTCAGGCCAAAGCCCGTAAGGAATGTTCCGAGGCAATAGCCAAGGACACTGGGATGATGTTTCTTCCCATGGAAATGCCATCCGACCCCGTCTGTCCAGAGAATTATCTTTTTGGCATAACCCTAACCTTCCCAAATGGAACGATAGTCACCATCAAGAAAGGTAGCGCCAAATCTGTCATGCATCTGATGAAACTTTATGAAAAGGAGGATATGCTATGTTTGGACTAAACGAAAATACCCAGTATTACGTCTGCCAGCGATATGTCCGAATGAACATGGGCATAAATGGCTTGTATCAGATAGTGAGAACCGAGATGGAACTTCCGCCACTTGGTAGTGCGGTATTCATCTTCTTCTCCAAGAACCGCCAGCAGGTAAAATTGCTCAAATGGGATGGCGACGGTTTCCTGCTGTACCAGAAGCGACTGGAGCGAGGAACCTTTGAATTACCATTCTTTGATCCCCAAAGCAAACAATGCAAAATGCCTTACAAGACGCTATCTGCCATCATGAGCGGAATTTGCCTGAAAAGTATGAGATATAGAAAACGGCTTAATCTGTAGGCGTGTAAGGTTACGTTTAATAGGTTGTATATCAGTAAGATAATAAAAATAAACATCTGAAAATCCTTGCATATCTCGATATTTTTTCGTACCTTTGCACTATGAAAAAGGACGAAATTATAGTACTTTTAAAGGAACTGCTTCAGCTTGCAAACGAACAGCTTCAGCAAGCTAATGCTACGGTGGGTTCGCTGACTGCACAGGTCAGCGAACTCATTGAACGTATAAAGTCATTAGAAGAACTACTCGTCCAAAAAGGAATCGCTATCGACAAGGTGAACCGTCAGAACAAGGCACTCGGCAAGCTCGTTTCAGGCAAGAAGTCCGAACGTCAGGAGAAGA
>OGLR01000173.1_pt1 | contig 39303 bp, 26 predicted proteins | sample 1572931 | NCBI WGS metagenome assembly OGLR01 (sample SAMEA2581997, study PRJEB24529) | metagenome | biome: Human gut stool | place: China | collected 2011 | reverse complement strand
GATCGAATAGCTATATCTTCGCAAAACAAATCAGTATTCAATAGAGCATAAGTTGAAATTTCAATGTAATTACCATAAAGACTAAATAGAGGTGCTAAAATGGTGCTAAATTGCAAAACTACTCTTTTATACGCTCTATAAAATATAGTAAATCAATATGTTGTAAAATGATATATCTTGTCGCCCACCATATTAAGTTTAACGGCGGCGAATACAAACAGTGCCGGATAAGAACTTGCTGATGAGTATTTACATTAGGTAATTATTCTTGACGTTTTACAAAATCTTCCGTATATGCTGCCTGAGTCATTAGTATCCGTTTAAAAACGCATACGGCTGCGTTGACGATAAGATTATTAATCTTACGGCCAACAGATTATTAATCTTGTGGCATTAAGATTAATAATCTTATTCAGAACGCATATATAAGCGTTTTGCAACGCAAAAGGAAGCATGAGCGAATTCATAAGAATGTGTTTGGAAAATTGCTTACAATGCTGCATAGAGGTGTTGCACTTCTAATTTGGCATAAGGAAAGAAAAAGAAAGAGAAATAAGGTAACTATTTTATCTCAGCTTTTTAGAGGTAAAGACCCTCCACAGGAATATCAGGCCACGGAACACAAGCTCGCATGCCATTGCAAACCATACGCCATTAAGCCCGTAAGCCGGCGCAAGCATTGCCGCCAGCGACAGGCGCACGCCCCACATCGACAAGAGGTTCATGATGGCAGGAACCTTGGTGTCGCCAGCACCTACACATATACTATAGCCGACAATAGACGCGGCGAATAACGGCTCGGCAAACGCCTCAATACGCAAGGCTTCCGCACCGCAGTCACGTATGGCTTCGACAGGAGTAAGAAGTCCCATCATCTCTGGCGCAAAGACATACATGACAACTCCCATAACAGCCATCACTCCCATTGCAAGGCTGACTGTCATGGCCGCAAACGAGCGGCACAGCACCTTTCTTCCGGCACCGATGCTCTGCCCTACCAATGTTGTGGCAGCCTCGCCGATACCATACCCTGGCATATAGCAGAGGCTCTCAACGGTAATGGCAAATGTATTGGCAGCAATTGCCACAACGCCCAATGGGGCGACAATGGTTATGCTGACTATCTGCGCCACGCCCATCAATATGCTCTGCAAAGCCATGGGAGCAGATATGCCGATGGCGTTTCTGATAAACGACGGCACCCATCTGAAAGGCTCCCGACGCGCCACCAGCGACAGCATATTGCTGCGGCTGACGGCAAACCACATCTGAATGGCCATACCCGTGCAAACAGCCAATGCCGTGCCTATGGCAGCACCTTTGACTCCAAGTCCGAGCTGATAGATGAAGATGTAGTTGAACACCACATCGAGCACACACACCATTATGCTCACAATGCTTGGCACACGCATGTTGCCAGAGCATTTCAGCATGTTGCCGGCAAAGCTCTGCATCTGGAAAAACGGCATTGCAAGCATAAAAATGAGGAAATACCATGAGGCATCGCCGGCTATCGACGCATCGCCGCCAAGCCAATATGGAAGGTGCCAGCTTATGGAAATGCCTATAAGACCGAGTATTGTTGAGAAAAGCAGGGCGGAAAATATGCCATGGCGGAAAACAAGACGTGCCTTGGCAAAATCGTTAGAGCCTATGAAGTGGGCAACCTGCACAGAAAAGCCCATGGAAACAGCAGTTGAGATACTGCCGCAAAGCCATGTCGACGACTCTATAAGCCCGATTGCGGCAGAAGCCTGGGTTCCGAGATGGCCTACCATGGCGGCATCGATGAAGAACATCAGCACAGTGGTGATCTGTGCCAATATAGAGGGTATGCTCAAGTCTACTATAAGATTGAACATCTCTCTACGGGTCATCTCCTCATGGCCGCGTATCTTTGCCAGCAATATCTCACTTCTGCGCATAAAAAACATTGGATTGTAGAGCCGTTATCTATAACGGCCGCAATCAACCGTCAATAAACAAAAACCGCTACGTGTTTCATTAATTGCGGCCGTTACATGTAACGGCCCTACAAAGTCAAAAATAGCAGCCCCAAGTGGCGAGGCTGCTATTTGTATTATTTGATATCCTCTAATTGTATCTTAAATGTCAACACCGAATATCCGGGAATGTTGCTGTTGCCCGTAGTGCCATATCCCATCTGGCATGGCATATATACGGTCCAGACATCACCCTTGTGCATGTTAAGCAATGCTGTTGTAAAGCCGTCAACAAGTCCTCCGGCATAGAATGTCACAGGCTTTGATGTTGGAGGCATGTGAGCGTCGAACACCTTTCCTGAGGTATATGACGCAGAAGGCAGAAGACGCCCCTCGTAGAAAATTGTCACAGAGTCGGTATACAACGGACTTACCTCACCGTCGCCCTTGGTATCGACATGTGCGATGACGAAGTTGTAGTTGTCTACGCTCAGTGAGTCTTCGAGCGACCACTTGCGTATAATCTTCCAGCTGTCGTCGCCGCCGGCTATCAGCTGACTTGTTGTCGCATAGAGGTTGTTCCAATAAGCCTCGTTTGTGGCCTGCCAATTGGCATATTCCTCTACGGTGTCGTCGTTCTCGCTGCATGACGGCAGCATGAGCAACGACATCATAGCCATAAGGATATATAAAAACTTGTATTGCTTCATTTCAATTTATTACTGCAGTTTCTTAAGCAGGCTTGCAATGCTCACCTTGTCCTCGATAATGCTGTTGAGCTCAGAGATTGGCACACGCTCCTGCTGCATAGTGTCGCGGTAGCGCAATGTCACGCAGTTGTCATTAAGAGTATCGTGGTCTACGGTTACGCAGAACGGAGTACCGATAGCATCCTGACGGCGATAGCGCTTGCCGATAGAGTCCTTCTCGTCATACTGGCAGTTGAAGTGGAACTTCAGGTCGTTTATAATCTCACGGGCCTTTTCAGGCAGGCCGTCTTTCTTTACCAATGGCATAACGGCGAGCTTAACAGGAGCCAGAGCTGCCGGCAACTTCAATACGACACGTGTCTCACCGCTCTCCAGTTTCTCCTCCTCGTATGCATGGCACATGATAGAGAGGAACATACGGTCTACGCCGATACTTGTCTCAATAACATACGGAGTGTAGCTCTCGTTGGTCTGCGGATCGAAGTATTTGATGCTCTTGCCAGAGAACTTCTCGTGCTGGGACAAGTCGAAGTTTGTACGGCTGTGAATGCCCTCAACCTCCTTGAAGCCAAACGGCATCTTGAACTCAATATCTGTGGCGGCATTGGCATAGTGTGCAAGTTTCTCATGGTCGTGGAAACGGTAGTTCTCGGCACCGAAACCAAGTGCCTGGTGCCATGCCATACGTGTCTGCTTCCACTTCGGGAACCAGTCAAGCTCGGTGCCAGGCTTAACAAAGAACTGCATCTCCATCTGCTCGAACTCGCGCATACGGAAGATGAACTGACGGGCAACTATCTCGTTGCGGAAAGCCTTACCTATCTGGGCTATACCGAAAGGCACCTTCATGCGGCCGGTCTTCTGCACGTTGAGGTAGTTTACAAATATACCCTGTGCGGTCTCCGGACGAAGATAAACCTTCATAGAGGCATCTGCGCTTGCTCCCATCTCTGTAGAGAACATGAGGTTGAACTGGCGCACGTCGGTCCAGTTCTTTGTTCCGCTGATAGGGTCAACAATTTCCTCGTCTATGATAATCTGCTTCAGAGCCTCAAGATCCGGTCCCTGCATGGCCTCGGCATAGCGCGCATGCAGTGCGTCACGTTTTTCCTTTGTCTCTCTCACACGCTCGCTGGTGGCAAGATACTGCTCCTCGTCGAAAGAGTCACCGAAACGCTTGCGTGCCTTGGCAACCTCCTTCTGTATCTTCTCGTCGTATTTTGCAATCTGGTCCTCAATAAGAACGTCAGCACGGTAGCGCTTCTTAGAGTCGCGGTTGTCGATGAGAGGGTCGTTGAAAGCGTCAACGTGTCCGCTTGCCTTCCATATTGTAGGGTGCATAAAGATAGCAGAGTCTATGCCCACGATGTTCTCATGGAGCAACACCATGCTCTTCCACCAATATTGCTTGATATTGTTTTTCAGTTCCACACCATTCTGTCCGTAGTCGTATACGGCGCCGAGACCGTCATAGATCTCGCTGCTTGGGAAGACAAAGCCATATTCTTTGCAGTGGCTTACAATCTTCTTGAATACATCTTCTTGTGCCATTGTCTAATATTTCAATTTTACGTTTTTTGCTATTTTAATAACATTTTGCGTGCAAAGATACGCTTTTTTCTCCAAATAGCGATAACATAAGATGTGAAAACTTTATAATCTGTTTGCCGTATCATTTTTTTTTCGTACTTTTGCCGATAATGTTAACTTCCGGCACCATGTCCGCCCGGCAAGTAAACTCTACTTTGACCATCAGAAAACCACCAACAGCAAAATGGACGACAACAGCAAAGACGACGAAATCTTAGATAACCAAACAAACGGGCAGGAGACCGAGCAGCATTCAGACTACAAGCCCGTAAACAGATTTGACGCAGCGGCAGTGCATCATCTCAGCGGAATGTACCAGAACTGGTTCCTCGACTACGCATCCTACGTTATTCTTGAGCGTGCGGTGCCTAACATTGCAGACGGACTGAAACCCGTGCAGCGGCGCATCTTGCACTCGATGAAACGCATGGACGACGGCAGATACAACAAGGTTGCAAATATTGTCGGGCACACCATGCAGTTCCACCCGCATGGCGATGCCTCTATTGGCGATGCCCTTGTGCAGATGGGACAGAAAAACCTGCTCATAGACACTCAGGGGAACTGGGGAAACATATTGACCGGCGACCGCGCGGCTGCCCCACGATACATTGAGGCACGGTTGTCGAAGTTTGCTCTCGACACCGTTTTTAATCCAAAGACAACGAACTGGCAGATGTCATACGACGGCATAAACAAAGATCCTATAGCCCTGCCTGTGAAGTTCCCGTTGCTTCTGGCTCAGGGCGCAGAGGGTATTGCTGTCGGACTCAGCTCAAAAATTCTTCCTCACAACTTCTGCGAGATTTGCGAGGCCGCCATAGCTTACCTTAAGGGTGAGCCTTTCCAGCTTTATCCCGACTTCCCTACAGGAGGCGCCATAGACGTAAGCAAATACAACGACGGGCAGCGTGGCGGTGTATTGAAAGTAAGGGCAAAGATAGAAAAACTCGACAACAAGACACTCGTAATACGCGAGATACCATTCGGCAAGACTGCCGACACACTGAAAGAGTCTATCCTGAAAGCTGTTGAAAAGGGAAAGATTAAGGTCAGAAAAGTTGACGACATGACATCGGCAGAGGTGGAGATACAGGTGCATCTGGCACCGGGCGTATCTTCCGACAAGACTCTTGATGCCCTATACGCATTCTCAGACTGCGAGATAAACATATCGCCAAACTGCTGCGTCATCGAGGACAACAAGCCACAGTTCCTTACCGTCAGCGATGTGTTGCGCCACTCTACAGACTCAACAATGGGACTATTGCGCAACGAGCTGCAGATAAGACGCAACGAGCTGATGGAGCAGCTGTTCTTCGCATCACTCGAAAAAATATTCATAGAAGAGCGCATCTATAAGGAGCGCCGCTTTGAGCAGGCGAAGAATTTGGACGAGGCTATAGCTTTCGTCGACGAGAAACTGGAGCCTTTCAAGCCCGATTTTGTCAGAGAGGTTACACGTGACGACATTCTGCGCCTGCTGGAGATAAAGATGCAGCGCATCCTGAAATTCAACAAGGACAAGGCCGACGAGCTTATCGCACGGATAAAGGACGAGGTTAAGGGCATAGACCACGACCTCGCACACATGACAGACGTAACCATAAACTGGTTCAACTTCATACTGCAGAAATACGGGAAAGACCATCCGCGCCTTACCGAAATACGCTCATTCGACACCATTGAGGCAACAAAGGTTGTGGAGGCCAACGAGAAACTGTACATAAACCGGCAGGAGGGATTTGTAGGTACCGGACTGAAGAAGGATGAGTTTGTCTGCAACTGCTCAGACATAGACGACATCATCCTATTCTACCGTGACGGCAAATACAAAGTCATTAAGGTGGCTGACAAGATATTTGTCGGAAAGAATGTCATACACGTACAGGTGTTTAAGAAAAATGACAAGCGCACCACCTATAATGCCATATACCGTGACGGCAAGAAGGGGGTTTACTATATAAAGAGATTTAACGTAACGAGCATAACACGGGATAAGGAATACGACCTGACAATAGGCACTCCGGGCTCACGCGTATGTTACTTCACCGCCAACCCCAACGGAGAGGCTGAGATAATAAAAATAACGCTTGACGTAGATCCTACCAAGAAAAAACAGAACATCTTCATAGAAAAAGATTTCTCCGAGATAATGATTAAGGGACGTGCGTCGAGAGGCAACCTGCTGTCGAAAAAGAGCATACACCGCATAGGGCTGAAGAGCCACGGACACAGCACGCTCGGTGGCAGAAAGGTGTGGTTCGACCCGGACGTTAACCGAATAAACTACGAGGAGCACGGCAATCTGCTCGGTGAGTTCTGGGATGGCGACAGCATACTTGTCGTTCTTGACAACGGTGACTTCTACATAACAAACTTTGACGCCAATAACCATTACGAGACCAACATACAGCGTATAGAGAAATGGAAGCCTCACAAGATATGGACAGCCGTGCTCTACGATGCCGACAACGAGGGCTATCCATACGTGAAGCGTTTCCTTATGGAGGCAATCAAGAAACACCAGAACTATCTTGGCGACAACCCGAACAGTAAACTTGTGTTGCTCACCGATGCCGCCTATCCACGTCTGCAGGTAACATTCGGTGGCGTGGACGCTGTCCGTCCGCCATTGGAGATAGATGTGGAGAGCTTCATCGGTGTCAAAGGCTTCAAGGCTAAGGGCAAGCGAATATCAACGTTCAACATTGACAACATAGAGGAACTGGAGCCTTTAAGAACGCCAGAGGAAGAAACGGCTGACGACAAAGAGGCAGATGACAAAGAAGACACCGAGATAGAAAATCTTGACCCTGATGCAGGAAAATCTCAGCAGCAGATTATTGACGAGATGACCGGACAATTAAATCTCTTTCCCGATGAGCCATGAGAAAAACTCCTTTAATTGACAAGTGGGCAAGTAGACGAGCTGACAAGTTGTTTGTCCCCGCATTTATAGCTTTAGCTCTAAGCTTTTCGTCAAAATCTTACGCAGCCGACTCTATTGTCTCACGCTCAAAAATAATAGAAAACTCTATGATGGTGGGTATTGGCGCCACAGATATTCTCGACACATATCTCTCGCAAGAGAAATATAAGGGTACCGAAGTGCGCTTCATATCGCACACCACCCGCAGCAGAGAAAATTCCAATTGGTCGCAACTTGCCATTCACCAAGGATATGCAGCCATTGCCGACAACCGCTCCGGCAACGGCGGAGAAATTGAGGGCATGTACAATTTCCAGTTTGGTTGCCTCTACAATTGGAAACTGTGCCAAAACCGGCTGTCGATAGCTGCCGGAGCTACAGCCGACGCCTTGGCTGGTTTCCTGTACAATCACCACGGAGGCAACAATCCCGCACAGGCACGTCTGCAACTCAACATCACGCCTACGGCAAGAGCATCGTGGCAGTCACATATTTCAAAGATTCCTGTCAAGGCAACTTACGAGGTGGGCATACCACTCATAGGACTGATGTTCTCACCAAACTACGGACAATCGTACTACGAGATATTCAGCCGCGGCGACTACGACCACAATGTTGTCGTCACCACCCCGTTCTGTTCTCCCTCTATAAGGCAGATGCTTACTCTTGACGCAACCTTCGGCAAGACCACCCTGCGCATCGGATATCTCAACGACGTGCGCCAAGCCGACGTAAACAACCTGAAATGGCACAGCTATACCCACTCTGTGATAATAGGCATAACAAGAAAGTTCCAGATTACAAAACTACGGCCATGAAAAGTAATTCTAATGTTGACAAGTTGACGAGTATACGAGTAAACAAGTCGGTTGAAACGGAGTTGCAATCCGCTTCTTGGAGTATCAGGATTTATAATCCGCTCAACATAGTACGCATGTGTAAAATCAAACAACTTGTCTACTTGTTAACTTTTCTACTCGTCAACTTTCTAACATGCACCTCTTGCGTCAACGAAGAAGAGTTCGACAACAATGCCAACGGCAACTTCGAGGCACTCTGGAAAATCATAGACCAGCACTATTGCTTCTTCGACTATAAGCAAATTGACTGGAATGCCATTTACGCAAAATACAAACCGCAGGTGGCCGGACAGCTGACAGAAGACCAGCTGTTCGAGGTTCTTGGCAATATGCTCGGCGAACTGAAAGACGGACATGTAAATCTATATTCCTCTTTCGACATCTCGCGCTACTGGACATGGCACGAGGCATACCCGTCTAATTGCGCCGACACGCTGTTTAACAAATATCTCGGTACCGGATACCGCATAACATCGGGAATGAAATACCGTATACTCGACGACAACGTTGGCTACATCCGTCTTGAGTCTTTCAACTACGGCATCGGCTCTGGAAATCTCGACAACATACTATTTTATCTCGCACCATGCCGTAAGCTGATAATCGACATACGCGACAATGGCGGCGGCATGCTGACCAGCGCCGAGGAGATGGCCGCACGGTTTACAAATGAGAAACGGCTCGTTGGCTACATGCGACATAAAACAGGAACAGGACACAACGATTTCTCAGATATGAAACCACAATATCTGAAACCTTCAAAAGGCATCAGATGGCAAAAACAGGTATGCGTGCTGACAAACCGTGCCGTTTACAGCGCAGCCAACGAATTTGTAAAATACATGAGGCAATGCCCCAACGTCACAATCATCGGCGACCGCACAGGCGGCGGAGCCGGTATGCCATTCAGCAGCGAGTTGCCAAATGGCTGGACCATCCGTTTCTCTGCATGCCCTATGTATGATGCTGACAAACAGTCCACTGAATTTGGAATAGCCCCAGATATCAACGTACAACTCTCCGAAACAGACCTTGCAAAAGGTATAGACACAATTATCGAGGCTGCAAGAAAATAAAATTGCCTTATAAAATTTGTATGGCCGTTATACATAACAGGCCGCAAAATACCCGCCTGCCTTTCTCTTGGGCAAGCGGGTATTTTGCGGCCTGCATTATATTGAGCTTATAAGGCTCACATTATCTCAGTTTGCCGTATTCCCCGTCTGTTACCGGCTCAAGCCATTCGTTTGAGGTATTCTCGCCAGAAAGCTCAAATGCGAGATGGGCAAACCAACTGTCAGCGGCGGCACCGTGCCAGTGTTTCACATTTGCGGGAATGTGAATTACCGTGCCAGGCTGGATTTCCTGTGCCGGCTTGCCCTCTTCCTGATACCATCCGCGTCCGGCTACACCAATGAGCATCTGACCGCCGCCTCTCTTTGCCTTATGTATGTGCCAGTTGTTGCGGCAGCGGGGCTCGAAAGTAACGTTGGCAATATGGACCTGTTCTGTTGATATGCGGGCAAGATAGCTGTTGCCAGTGAAATATTTGGCGTATGCTGTATTTGGCTCGCCGACAGGAAAGATCATCTCCTGCTGGAAACGCTCTTTTTCTGTTGCGGCATCATCGTCAGCCCATACTTCCTTTGCCATACGGAAACCTGCCCATGCGTTAGGCCATCCGGCATAGAAGGCTGCCTGTGTAAGAAGTGCGGCTATCTCCTTACGGGTTATACCGTGTTTCTTTCCCATTTCAAGATGTGAGCGGAAAGAGGAGTCTACGAGTCCCTTGCCCAACAATATGGAGATGGTCACCATGCTGTGGTCGTGAAGGCTGAGCGTAGAGTCGTTCCATACCGCATCACCGAAAAGAACATTGTCATTTAACTCTGCAAACTTTGGTGCGAACTCACCGAGAACCTGTCGTCCTGCAGTCTGTGTTATTTTTTTCTGTGCCATGACATTGAGTGTTAAAATGCTGAATGCTGATATTAAGATGATTTTATACATGATATTTGTCCGTTTTTTAATGTTTGGTGCAAAGATAATGATTTCCCGAATTTAACATGCTATCTTAATTGCGGATAATTCAACCATTTTTACGGATAGGCGCAATTTTTCATTAAAAATGGAAATTTATAAAAACCCACCTAAAAGACAATAGTCCCCTAAGTTCTGGGGACTATCGTTTCTATTGGCTGTTCCTTTTTCATGTCAAGAGGTGCCGACTGGAATTTAACCTTCTTGAAGTCTATAGCCTTGAGGTCTATACATCTGATGGTGCTGTTGTGCATAGTGCGGTAGTATATGCGACGGTTACAGATATCTGTGGCGACAGTCCATTGCGTGGCACCAGGTATGTCTGGCACCTGCATGGCATCAGCGTATTCTATGCCTACAGGTATGTCGAAGTTGTTGAGAATATGGAATGCCTGCTCTACAGCCTTGCGCTCTGTTGGCATGGCGGGTGCCGATGCCTGATAGAAGGCAGCCCTTACGAAGCGCGACGGCGGAGTGATGTCGCCAGGTATACCGAATATGCCACTGCCGCTGCCAAAGGCTCTCAGCTCCATATTGCCTGTTGTACGTTGCCTGACAGTTCCAGACTGCAGGCTCACGTAGTTGTTTAGGTTTGTGAGATGCCACTCAAAGCCAGGAGAGTTGGTCAGCACGCCAAGGGTATTCTCGTAGAAGTGCGGCTGCCGGTCAATAATCTCCAGTACAACCTGTCTGCCGCTCTCTTCTGTGATGCGCCAGTGTACGGTAGAGCTGCGGGGGTCTGTGGTTACGATATGGATGTTTTTTATGGCCTCTTTGACCTCATCGACAGACTTGAAGTTGCCGAGTATCCACGATACCAGCTGAAGGTCGCTGACTGTAGTCTCATTGAGCGCTGCGTCATATTGCTCGTACTGGCCGTATTCCGGGAAATAAAACAAGCCGGCGGCAAGACCGGCCTCGTTGATGCCGTCTACAACGAATTCAGGTTGTTGTACAGCCAGTCCCACGTAACCATATCGGGCTGTGAGCCTCATGCCTTCTTTCCTGCCCGATGGAGTGAGAGAGCGCTGGGTGTATCCGCGCGGCACTATCGAATAGCAACTTTCCAGGTCGCTGCCTGCCCATTCTATAGTTCTGGCAGGAATGGTGCTGCCGTCTGTTGTGTGGAGAGTGATGCCTGTGCAGGCCATAGCCTTTTCCGATGTTGCCGACATGGTGAGCAATGCCACCGTCAGAGATAATAGTTTCTTCATTTTTGTTTTCTCCTTAATTTTAGGTGATGATGCAAATATAGCCTAATATTACCACTGATGCCCCTATGTCCATGATGTTTTCCGTATTTTTAGCCTTTCTTTACTTTGTTTTTGTCATAATGGAATGTTCATGTTGCAGTTGGAGACATGTAGATGTTGGAATTTATAGCCCCCACCTTAAACAGTTGCTGGAAATGGCAAGAAGTATGGTAAAAAAACAATTTGTCCAAAATCTACAGATAAAATGAAGGCAAAAAACAAAAAAACTCCGCAAAAATATCGCCTTTCTCATTTTTTATTTATACCTTTGCAACTGCTTTTGCGCCTGTGGCGAAATTGGTAGACGCGCCAGACTTAGGATCTGGTGTTTCGCGACGTGTAGGTTCGAGTCCTATCAGGCGCACACATTTAAAACTCCGGCTGCTTACATTATAAGCAGCCGTTTTTTGTATGGCGTACCCGTCATACAAAAATGGTCAGATGTTTGCCGTCGGCTTCTTTCAGATCTCACCTTACGAAGAACACACTTGCCACAGGCTATGTAATTCCCACTATTAGGGGTTATCGCCGTTAGACAATGCTCACGCCGAGACGTAAAGCAAAAGACGTGCGGACGTATAAGCCTGCACGTCCGCACGTCTTTTTATAAACGAACAGCCAGACTATTTCACGTTGCCAACCTTGATAAGATACTCGGCAATCTGCACTGCATTCAGAGCCGCCCCCTTGCGTATCTGGTCACCTGTGAGCCAAAGAGTTATGCCGTTGTCGTTGGCAAGGTCCTTACGTACACGGCCAACATACACATCGTCCTTGCCTGCGCTCTCGAGAGGCATTGGGTAAACATAGTTCTGAGGGTCATCCTCAAGCGTTACGCCGGGAGCCTCAGCAAGAGCCTTGCGGACCTGCTCTACGGTCAGTGGTTCGGCAGTCTCAATCCATACCGACTCAGAATGTGAGCGGAGCGATGAAACACGCACACAAGTGGCACTGGTACGCACATCGCTGTGCATAATCTTGCGTGTCTCGTTGTACATCTTCATCTCCTCCTTTGTATAGTCGTTATCGGTCATCACGTCAATCTGCGGAATGACGTTGTACGCCAGCTGATGCGGGAACTTCTTGACCGTCTTAACCTCGCCTTCCTCTATCAGCTCCTTGTACTGCTGCTGCAGCTCTGCCATGGCAACGGCACCTGCGCCGCTTGCACTCTGATAGCTCGATATGTGAATGCGCTGAATATGCGACAGTTTCTCGATAGGCTGCAACACAACAACCATCATAATAGTTGTGCAGTTAGGGTTGGCGATGATGCCACGCGGACGAACCAGAGCATCCCCGGCATTAACCTCGGGAACAACCAATGGCACATCCTCGTCCATACGGAAGGCACTTGAGTTGTCTATCATCACAGCGCCATATTTTGTAATTGTCTCGGCAAACTCCTTGCTCGTGCCACCGCCTGCCGAGGTGAAAGCTATGTCTACATCCTTGAAATCATCATTATGCTGCAATAGTCTTACCTCATATTCCTTACCCTTGAAGGTGTATTTCTTGCCTGCGCTACGCTCTGAGCCAAACAACACCAAATCATCCATCGGGAAATCTCTCTCTGCAAGTATGCGCAGGAATTCCTGTCCCACAGCACCGCTTGCACCAACAATTGCTACTTTCATACGTTCTAAAATTAATAAAATGTGATATTCTGCGGCAAAATTACAACTTTTAGCGCAATTATCGTTTAATTCTTATGAATTTATGTCAGAAATCCAATATTTTTTCGGAACTTTGCAGATGATTTGACGTTTTAGGCTAAAAGCCTACCTGCAAGTCCAACCTTAAACACACAAAAAACATCATGCCCGATATTGCATCGTATTTCCCGATAACCAATCCGACACTCATCTTCTTTGTCGTGATGCTGATAATTCTCTTTGCGCCCATCATCATGGGCAAGCTCAGAATTCCACACATCATCGGCATGGTGTTGGCTGGCGTACTTGTAGGCCATTACGGGTTGAACATACTTGTACGTGACGACTCGTTTGAGCTTTTCGGCAACGTCGGTCTTTATTACATCATGTTTCTCGCATCGCTCGAGATGGACATGGAGGGCATAAAGAAAAATGTGAGACGGATGTTCGCTTACGGCGCCATGACGTGTTTCATACCTCTGGTTCTCACCTACTTTATGGGCGTTGGCATGCTTGGCTACACAACCCTTGCGGCATTGCTCCTGGGATGTATTATGGCTTCAAACACCCTTATCGCCTACCCTATCGTGGGCAGATACGGTCTGCAGCGTAAGCCAAGCGTAACCCTAAGTGTCGGTGCGTCGATGATCTCATTGCTTACATCGCTTATCATACTGTCAGCCATAGAGAATGCCCACAGCAACGATGCCGGTCCGCTTTTCTGGTTATGGTTTGTGCTGCGCATAGTCGTCTACTGCATAGCGTTGGCATGGCTGGTACCAAGGCTCACGAGGTGGTTCCTCAGAAGATACTCAGATGCTGTGATGCAGTTCATATTCGTCATGGCGATGCTCTTTATGAGCGCCGCCTTTGCCGACGCAGTTGGCATAAACGGCATATCGGGCGCATTCCTCGCAGGCCTTATCCTTAACAGATATATTCCGCCCGTGTCGCCGCTTATGAACCGCATCGAGTTTATAGGCAACGCTCTGTTCATCCCCTATTTCCTTATCGGTGTGGGCATGCTCATCAACGTCCGTCTGCTTTTCAGCGGCGGCAACATAATATGGGTGGTGGCCCTCATAGTGATATTCGGAACAGTGGGTAAGGCTATCGCCGCCTATACAGCCTGCTTCCTGTTCAAGATGCCGCTGTCGTCGGGGCACATGATGTTTGGCCTTACCTCGGCACATGCTGCGGGAGCAATAGCAATGGTAATGATTGGCATGCGGCTTGAAGTCTCACCAGGACATTATCTCGTCGACGACACCATGCTAAACGGTGTTGTTATGATGATACTCTTCACCTGCATAATCTCCACCATCGTCACCGAGCATGCGGCACAAAAGATAACTCTTCGCGACAAAGAATATCCGCTCGAGGATTTTACCGCTACCGATGACGAGAAAATTCTCATCCCTGTGAAATATCCAGAATATGCCAACAGGCTTATAAACCTCGCCATTCTGATGAGAAACCCGAAGCTGAACAGGGGACTTGTAGGACTGAACGTTGTTTACGATGATGCAAAAATGCGGCACAACCAAGTGCTCGGACAACAGATACTGCAACAGGTTCAGCAATATGCGGCAGGCTCAGACGTAAAGATGCAGACTCAGGTACGCATAGCCGCCAACATAGCCAACGGCATAAAACATGCGTTCAAGGAGTTTCAGGCTTCCGAAATCCTGATAGGAATGCACATGCACGCCGAGGTGTCAAACAAGTTCTGGGGAGAGTTCCATCAAAGCCTGTTCAACGGACTGAACCGCCAAATCATTATGGCAAGGCTGCATCAGCCGCTCAGCACCATAAGGCGCATACAGGTTGCCGTGCCGTCAAGGGCACAATACGAGCCGGGCTTCTACCGCTGGCTTGAGAGGCTGGCGCGTATGGCAAAGAACCTCGAATGCCGCATAACTTTCCATAGCCGCACAGACACAATGGAGCTTATTCAGCAATTCGTTAACAACAAGCACCATGAGCTGCGGGCAGACTACGAGTCGATGGAGCACTGGAACGGACTGCCCATGCTGGCCACGACAATAGCACAAGACCACATGTTTGTGGTGGTGACGGCACGAAAGGGAACAGTGTCGTACAAAAACGCACTCGACCGTCTGCCTGATGAGATAACAAGATATTTCAGCGGAAAAAATCTCATGATAATCTTCCCAGACCAGTTCGGTGAGCAAGAGGACACGATGACTTTCGCACAGTCGCAACATACAGAAGAAAGATCGGCATACGAGGGACTGTGCGACTGGATAAACAAAAAGATACAATATTTTCATAACCAGAACATGTAGAGCCGTTACATGTAACGGCCTCAGGCAAGGCGGGCTGAAAGCCCAAAAAGCACATATTCCAAAGCAACGCCCTGGGTATATATTACATCATCAATCCGTGCGCCCTGTAAGGGCATAGGTATAAAAAAATAACACTTATGATAGACATAAAAGACATTACAAAGAGCTTCGGCTCGCTGCCGGTGCTAAAAGGCATAGACCTGCACATAGGCAAGGGCGAGATAGTGAGTATCGTTGGCCCGAGCGGTGCGGGCAAGACAACTTTGCTACAGATAATCGGCACTCTTGACAAGCCCGACACTGGAAGCATCATCGTTGACGGCACCGACATCGGTAAACTGTCGAAGGCTAAACTCAGCGACTTCCGCAACCAGCACTTGGGCTTTGTATTCCAGTTCCATCAGCTGTTGCCAGAGTTTACGGCTCTCGAGAACATAATGATTCCTGCCTTCATTGCAGGCAAAGGCCAGAAAGAGGCTAAGGAAAGAGCTATGGAGCTGCTCACTTTCATGGGACTGCAAGACAGGGCGTCGCATAAGCCCAATGAGCTTTCGGGCGGTGAGAAACAGCGTGTGGCCGTGGCAAGGGCACTGGTAAACAATCCTTCAGTGATACTCGCTGATGAGCCGTCGGGAAGTCTCGACTCGAAGAACAAGGCAGAGCTGCATCAGCTGTTCTTCGACCTGAGAGATAAATTCGGACAGACGTTCGTCATCGTCACCCACGATGAGACACTGGCGACTACTACAGACCGCACCATCCACATGAAGGATGGAAAAATCATGGAAGACACATATGAGGCAACTCTGTAGAGCCGTTACATGTAACGGCCGCAAGCAATAAACGTAAACAATGCGTCCTGAAGGGGCAACAAGCGCATAGCTCTGGATATAGGAGCATCACCTATCCGTTGCCTGCTACGGATATTAATATCGCCTCTACATATTATTCATAAAAAACAAAATAAAAATGACAGAACTGAAATTAGGCGACTACAACAAGCTGAAAGTGGTAAAAGAGGCGAAAAGACCCAATCCGCACGCCTTCAACAACGAAGAGACTTTCGGCATATTCCTCGACGGCGGACGCGAGGGCGACATTCTGATGCCGAAAAGATATGTACCAGAGGGCACAAAGACGGGCGACGTGATAGAGTGTTTCCTCTATCTTGACCAAGACGAGCGTCTCATTGCGACAACCGAGACCCCGATTGCAAAGGTTGGCGAGTTTGCATTCCTCGACTGCTCATGGGTAAACGAATACGGAGCATTCCTAAACTGGGGACTCATGAAAGACGTGTTCTGCCCGTTCCGCGAGCAGAAAAAGAAGATGGAAATGGGCAACAGCTACATCGTTCACATACACCTCGACGAGGACTCTTACCGCATTGTGGCCTCGGCCAAGATTGAGAAGTTCTTTGCTGAGGACACTCCCGAATATCAGCACGGACAGCCCGTGGAGATTATGATATGGCAGAAGACCGACCTCGGCTTCAAGGTCATCATCGAGAACAGATATCCGGGACTGATCTATAAGGACCAGATTTTCAGGCATGTCACAACGGGCGACAAGATGACGGCATATATCGACAACGTGCGCCCCGACGGAAAAATTGACGTGACGCTACAGCCAACAGGCCGCAGGCTGACAGCCGACTTCGCCGAGACACTGCTCGAATATCTTCACGACAACAACGGTTTCTGCCCGCTCGGCGACAAAAGCGATGCCGAGGATATAAAACACACGTTCCAAGTAAGCAAAAAGACGTTTAAGAAAGCCGTCGGCGATCTGTACAAACGCCGTCTGATAACAATATCTCCAAATGGATTAAGGCTGGTGTGAAAAAAGCCCTGGGAATTCCACACAAACAGGAATTTCCAGGGCTTACGCTTTTATTCTACCTATTAGAACTCAGCAGTCTTCGGTGTTCTCGGGAACGGTATCACATCACGGATATTCTGCATGCCCGTCACGAAAAGTATCAGTCGCTCGAAGCCAAGGCCGAAACCGCCATGAGGACAGCTTCCATACTTGCGTGTATCAAGATACCACCACATATCCTTCATCGGTATGTTGCGTCGCTCAACCTCGCCCATCAGCTTCTCGTAGCTCTCCTCGCGGACAGAGCCGCCTATAATCTCGCCTATCTGCGGGAACAGCACGTCGGTGCCCTGAACGGTTTTCCCGTCCTCGTTTATCTTCATATAGAAAGCCTTGATATCTTTCGGGTAGTCACACATGATGACAGGCTTCTTGAAATGATGCTCAACAAGATAGCGCTCGTGCTCGCTGGCAAGATCCATACCCCACGAAACAGGGAACTCGAACTTTTGTCCGTTGGCGACAGCCTCCTCCAATATCTTGATACCCTCTGTATAAGGCAGACGCACGAAGTCGTTCTCGAGTACGCTGTTCAGACGCCCGATGAGTGTCTTGTCTATCATCTTGTTCAGGAACTGCAGGTCGTCCTGACAGTTGTCCAAAGCCCACTTTACGCAATAGCGGATGAAATCCTCCTCAAGGTCCATGAGATCGTTCTTGTCGATGAAGGCAACCTCAGGCTCTATCATCCAGAACTCGGCGAGGTGGCGGGGAGTATTCGAGTTCTCTGCACGGAAGGTAGGACCGAAAGTGTAAATCTGTCCCAACGCTGTGGCGCCAAGCTCACCCTCGAGCTGTCCTGAGACTGTGAGCGATGTCATCTTGCCGAAGAAGTCATCGTCGTATTTTATCTTGCCGTCCTCATCTTTCTCCAGATTGTAGAGGTTCTTGGTTGTCACCTGGAACATCTCCCCTGCACCCTCACAGTCGCTTGCCGTTATGATAGGTGTGTGGAAATAGAAGAAGCCGTGGTCGTGGAAATACTTGTGTATGGCAATAGCCATGTTGTGCCGGATGCGCATAACGGCTCCGAAAGTATTAGTACGCAGACGCATGTGCGCATGCTGACGCATATACTCGAAGCTCTGGCCTTTTTTCTGCATGGGATAGTCGCTGCCGCAGAGACCGTAGATTTCTATCTCCTTGCACTGTATCTCGACAGCCTGTCCCTGTCCCTGACTCTCAACAAGCTCGCCGACAGCACTGATACAGGCACCTGTAGTTATCTGCTTCAGCATATTCTCATCGACCGTTGACGGGTCGACTACTATCTGCACGTTATTAATAGTAGAACCGTCGTTGAGGGCGATAAAGTCGACCGCTTTGCTACTGCGATGGGTCCTTACCCATCCCTTTACATTCACGATTGTGCCGAAGTCTCTTGACTTGAGCACATCGACAACCTTAGTTCTTTTCATTTTTTTAAGTTGACGAGTTGACAAGTTAACGAGTGGACAAATTAACAAATTTACATGTTGCTTGTCTCACTTATCGCTTGCCGGTTTATTAAACAATTATATTATTATCTAAGTTGACGAGCAGACAAGCAATCAGTCTACTTGTCCACTCGCCAACTTGTTAACTTATTTACTCAAACGCGCCCATGCGGAGCATGTCCACTTCCTGCTCGGTGAGGAACCGCCAGTCGCCACGTCGCAGGTTCTTCTTTGTAAGTCCTGCAAACTGCACACGGTCGAGCTTGGTAACACGGTATCCGAGATGCTCAAAGATACGGCGGACGATGCGGTTCTTGCCGCTGTGTATCTCAATACCTACCTGACTCTTGTCGTGCTCATCGGCATACTCAATGGCGTCTGCGTGTATCTCACCGTCCTCAAGCTCTATGCCCGAAGCAATCTGCTGCATGTCATGCATGGTGACATTCTTGTCGAGATATACGTGGTAAACCTTCTTTTTCAGGAACTTAGGATGTGTGAGCTTGCTTGCCAGCTCGCCATCGTTGGTAAGCAGAAGCACACCTGTAGTGTTGCGGTCGAGGCGGCCTACAGGATAGATGCGCTCCGGGCAAACATCCTTAACGAGATCCATAACCGTCTTGCGTTGCTGCGGATCATCGCTTGTTGTCACATAGTCCTTTGGTTTGTTGAGCAGCACATAAACCTTCTTCTCGAGTGTTATAGGCTGGTCGTGAAACCTCACCTCGTCAGTGCGGGCAACCTTTGTTCCCAACTCTGTAACAACCTGTCCGTTAACAGTAACGACACCTGCCTGTATGAAATCATCAGCCTCACGGCGTGAGCATACACCGGCATTGGCAAGGTACTTGTTCAGACGTATAGGCTCATTCGGGTCTATATGTGTCTCCTTATATTCTATTCGCTTTTTCAAGCTGTATTTTGCATTTGGGTCATAACCAGGAGTGCGCTGCTGGCCATAGCCTCCACGAGGCTGATACCCGCCCTGACGAGGCTGTCCATATCCGCCTTGGCGTGGCTGTCCGTAACCTCCCTGACGAGACTGTCCATATCCGCCCTGACGGGGCTGATAACCACCTTGGCGGGACTGATAACCACCCTCCTGATCATTGTTGTAACGCGGCTGATAGCCACCTGTGCGCGGACGCTGCTGATAACCGCCCTGACGGGGCTGATAACCGCCTTGACGGGGCTGATAACCGCTCTGACGAGGCTGATAGCCGCCTGTGCGCTGTTGGCTCTGCAGAGTAGCGCCGAAGCCCTCGGGACGGAAACCTCCCTCCCCGTCTGTTCTGCCCGCCCCAGCGGGGTATGCGCGCTGAGTATGAATACGCGGACGCTGTGGTCTGTTTCCTGCACGATAATCTCTCTGATAACCAACTGGTTTGTAGCCATCACGGCTGTTGTTTTCTCCCTGCTGCGCAGAGTAGTCTTGCGACTTGTTTTCCATTTCTGAATCCATAGTTATACTATTAGTTTTGTTATAGCCTCACGGCTGTGGGTTAGTATGAATTTATTATATCCTGACAGAGCATCCGACTTTAACCCAAAGGCACGATGCCTGCAACATTAAATTATATTCCCGTATAGTTGCTTGGTGTGATTGCCATAATCTCAGCTTTCACACTGTCGCTTACGTCAAGTGTCTTTATAAACTCGTGTATTGTCTCTTCCGTCATCCTGGCATTGGTGCGCGTCAGAGCTTTCAGTGCCTCGTATGGATGCGGATATGCCTCACGGCGCAGAATGGTCTGAATGGCCTCAGCCACCACGGCCCAAGTCTCATCGAGGTCTTGCTGCAGTTTCTCCTCGTTCAGAATCAGCTTGCGCAGGCCTTTCAACGTGCTCTGTATGGCGATGATGCTGTGACCGAGAGGCACGCCGACATTACGCAAAACGGTAGAGTCTGTAAGGTCACGCTGCAGACGGCTGACAGGAAGTTTCTGGGCCAGGAACTGCAGAATGGCATTGGCTATGCCGAGGTTGCCCTCGCTGTTCTCGTAATCGATAGGGTTCACCTTGTGCGGCATGGCGCTCGAGCCTACCTCGCCAGCCTTAATCTTCTGCTTGAAATACTCCATAGAGATATACATCCAGAAGTCACGATCGAGGTCTATGATGATGGTGTTGATACGGCGGATGGCGTCAAACACGCTGCCTAAATGGTCGTAGTTACTTATCTGTGTGGTATACTGCTCACGCTCCAAGCCAAGCTTCTCACTTACGAACTTGTTGCCAAAAGCCTTCCAGTCGTACTGCGGATATGCCACATGGTGGGCATTGTAGTTTCCTGTGGCTCCGCCAAACTTTGCTGTCATCTTGCAAGCTTTCAGCGACTCAAGCTGTTCTGTAAGGCGGTACACGAACACCATAATCTCCTTGCCCAAACGAGTCGGCGACGCAGGCTGCCCGTGGGTCTTGGCAAGCATCGGCACGTCTTTCCACTCCTCGGCATAATCACGGAGCTGCTGTATAAGCTCCTCTACCTGCGGAACGAATACGTTGCCGAGAGCCTCCTTTATAGACAAAGGCACACTGGTGTTGTTGATATCCTGAGAGGTGAGGCCAAAATGTATAAACTCCTTATAGGCATCGAGATTGCCTATCCTGTCGAATTCCTCTTTTATAAAATACTCCACAGCCTTGACATCGTGGTTTGTAACCTTCTCTATGTCCTTAACACGCTGCGCCGATGTCTCATCGAACTTGCGGTAAATGTCGCGGAGTCTCTCAAAGAGATTTTTGTCAAACAAAGCCAGCTGCGGCAACGGCAACTCGCAAAGGGTAATGAAATATTCAATTTCCACGCGCACACGGTAACGTATCAGCGCATACTCTGAAAAATATCCTGCCAATGGCTCAGTCTTGCCTCTATAGCGCCCATCTATCGGTGAGATGGCGGTCAACAAATCGAGATTCATAATTTCAATATATATTCTTTCGTATTAATACGGCGGCAAAGGTAATCATTTTATATGAGATAAAGGAATTATAAACCCAAAAATATCCTAAAATACTGGAGAAAGCAAAAGACCATAGCCTCATCAACTACGGTCTTTGTGTGGGCGTTGACGGATTCGAACCGCCGACCCTCTGCTTGTAAGGCAGATGCTCTAAACCAGCTGAGCTAAACGCCCTTACTTCTTGTAAGCGGTTGCAAAGGTACGAAGAATTCTGTAATCCACCAAATTTTCAAGCTGTTTTTTTGTTTAAACATAGAAAAAATAAAAAAAATTGGAATCATATACATAATTTTACCCCAAACACACATTGCAACATAACCAACTACAATAAAGACAACAGGGGTGTGCAGAAAAATCAGCACACCCCTGAAATACTATTCGTTATAAAAACGTCAAGACACTATATTACTCAGCAACCTGAACAGTAGCACGACGGTTGAATGAAATTGGAGACAGATGGTCTACACCACCCTTACCTACAGAGTTAATCATGTCGCGGCTTACACCAAGCTTAACGAGTTCGTTAGCAACAGCTGCAGCACGGTCCTCAGAAAGCTTCTGGTTGAACTTAGCGCTACCTGTTGCGCTGTCAGCATAACCTGTAACAGTGAGCTTGAGGTTATTGTCCTTAGCATACTTAGCAATAGCCTTTACGTTTACGAGATCCTTCTGAGAAGCAATCTTTGCACGGTTGATGTTGAAGAATACAGAAACAGGAGTTGTAACGAATTCCTTAACAGCCTTAGGAGTCTCTACTGGCTTCTGGTTAGCGAGCATGTTCTTCAGGCGGGCATTCTCTGCGTTAGCATCGTTGAGCTGTGCGTTGAGAGCATCGATCTGAGACTGAGAGAGAGCCTTGATAGCGTCAACATCTGGAGTTTTCTCCCATGTTGCCTTACCGAGGTTTAACGTCAAGCCAACTTCAGCATAGAGGTTGTTGTCCTTCTCTTCCCAACCACGTGTACGTCCGCTGAGGTTTTTCTCTGTGCAGTTGTCGAAATCTTCCTCAAGACGGTTCCAGCCAATTTCTGCGTAGATGTTAGCACGCTTGCAAAGGCGCCATGAAGACTGGATACCAGCACTGAGCTGCATAGCGTATCTGTTAGCGCTGCAGTTACGAGAAAGGCCACCACCGAAGAAAGGAATTACGTTCCAAACACGTGTCGGATTGTAACCGAACAACAGGTTGCTGGCATTCAGCATTACGTGCTCGTTCAATACCCAATACTTAAATTCGTCTGTTGGGTTCTGTGGACCAACCTGCTTTGCATTCCAAGCCTGAAGTTTAGTACGAAGACCGATACCAGGAGTAAACCACTTACCAACAGCGATAGCACCGCCCCAAGATGTACGGTCACCTGCAAAAAGGCCATAGTGATCACCATTGTCAAGGTCAAGTCCATGTTCCTGGTTTGAAATCCAAGAATTGAAATTGCCACCCACCTGGATGAACCAGTTACTCCAGAAAGAGTTGGTAGCCACACTGTACTTCTGTACAGGGTCAGTGTCCTGCGCATTGCTGCCAAGAGCTACACCGGCAAAAGCCAATGCCATCAAAAACTTTTTCATACTCTTATAAAATTTAATTAATACAATTTCTCTTATATCGCTTATTTCCGCATACTTTGGTGCAAAGATAGTATTTTTTTTCATTCCTACCCATTTTTTTTTAAAAAAAGTGTCACACAAAGGAGAAAAACTGCTTTTTTGTAAAATTTTTCTACAAAAAACATAACGTCATCCTAAAAGATGCTCCATTTCAGCCTGCTTAAGAATGCCTATAATACGCTTGCCGTCAGGTGTGACATTGGGATTTTGGCACAGGAAAAGAGAATTTACAATGCTCTCCATCTCCACGTTTGCCAACACTTGTCCCTGGGGTATAGCCGCAGCTCTTGCCATAGACAAGGCGAGCGACGAATCTATATCCGCCTTCATGCTTACGGTGTTCTCTGCGGCAGTATCTACCATATCGAGAACGAGCGTGGCAGGAGCAATTCCCTCAAGTCCGGCAGGTACACCGTTTATGGCAAGATTACCTGCGCCGAGGTCTTGCAGGTCGAACCCCATCGCCTTCATCTCGTCGGCAACTTTTTCAAATACTATTCTCTGGGAAGGAGAAAGCTGAACACTATCTGGGAAAAGCAGTTGCTGAGTGTTTGACTTTCGTGAGGCAAGCCTGCTGAGATATTGCTCATAGAGAATGCGCACGTGTGCCCTATGCTGGTCAATTATCATAAGTCCCGACTTAACAGCCGTCATTATATACGTGCCCTTATACTGATAATGAGACGGGGCCTTGTCCTCTATAACTTCAGATATTCGCCTGGATTGTCCGGCATTATCAGCAGCGGTGTCGGCAAAGAGACCGGAAGGCTGCTCTGTATGTGTCTGTCCAAGCCCAAGCCCCTGATACAGCTGTTCCCACTGGTCGGGAACATTTGAGGCGGTGTTCAGACGAGACTCAAATGTCATTCCTGTGCCCCTGCCAGCAGACGGCTTCTTGATATCAGCATCATCCGAAGCAAACGGATTATAATTAGGATTATAGTTTATCTTGGGAGCACAGATATCACCATCTGGAGAATAGACCGGTATATCGGGTTTTCCCTGAACATCAAAGTCTATGGTCGGGACATCGTTATACACACCAAGGCTTTCTTTCACAGCCGCTGCCAATATCTGCCATATCGCCTGCTCGTTCTCAAACTTTATCTCGGTCTTTGTCGGGTGTATGTTTACGTCAATATCTTCCGTGTTTACTTCGAAAAAGAGGAAATAGGGCACCTGCTCGCCCTGCGGCACAAGCCTTTCGTATGCCATCGTGACAGCCTTGCTGAAATACGGATGCTTCATAAAACGGCCGTTGACAAAGAAATACTGGTTGGGCATTTTCTTGCGTGCAGACTGAGGCTTGCCGATGAAGCCGCTGATGGCGCATACAGAAGTCTCAACCTTCACGGGCAAGAGGTCTTGGTTTATTTTTTTACCAAAAACGTCGACGATGCGCTGACGCATACCACAACGTGGAAGGTTCAGCAGCTCGTAACCATTGCTGTGAAGGGTGAAATGAATATCGGGATATACAAGCACTATGCGCTCGAAGGCTGCGACGATGTTGTCGAGCTCGGTAGAGTTTGACTTCAGGAACTTGCGGCGCGCGGGAACATTAAAGAACAAGTTGCTGACCAGAAAGTTGCTGCCCACAGGACACGAGCACGGCTCCTGCCCTGTAATTTTGCATCCCGCCAGCGAAAGGTGCGTGCCTACCTCCTCGCTCTCGAGCCGGGTCTTCAACTCAACCTGCGCCACGGCAGCAATAGAGGCGAGTGCCTCACCACGGAAGCCCATTGTGCGGAGCGCAAAAAGGTCGTTTGCCTGACGGATTTTTGACGTGGCATGGCGCTCAAACGACAAGCGCGCATCTGTCTCCGACATGCCCTTGCCATCGTCAATGACCTGAATGGATGTACGTCCGGCATCCACAACCAGCACATCTATTCGTTTTGCACCGGCATCGATAGAGTTCTCAACAAGTTCCTTTATCACTGACGCAGGGCGTTGTATCACCTCTCCTGCGGCTATCTGGTTAGCCACCGCATCGGGAAGCAGCTGTATTATGTCACTCATTACTGATTTATATTACATCAAACACACCAATATTGTTAAAGTTTCTGCAAAGGCACATCTTTCCGTAAAGTTTTCTTCATTTCCGTACCTTCGGGTTTTCCTCTCCAAACAAACACATCTTTAGGAGAGGCCGGACGCATATAGCCGAACCAAGCGAAACTTGTCAATTTGAGTTTCGAGGGAGGTATCTGTGTCATCGGGTATAGCGTACCCACAGCCTTTGGCATCCATATACGCTCCATCTTACGCTCTTTGCTGAGATACATTTTCATTGTATCGGTCTCAGTATAGTTGAGTCCAATTAACGTGCTGTCTTTATCATCGACTGGGAAATAGACGGCTCTGACATTGCCCACGGCATCACACCGCCTGATTGCACCGTCTATGAAATAGGCATACATATCGGTAGACGATACCTGATTATAATGTATGCTGTCGGGCATTTCCTCTATCGACAGAGCCTGTCCGAGCACATGTGCCTCCCGGATTGTAGAGTCGCTCATAAAAACTTTTATCTCCTCGCCAAGCAACTGGCGGTCGCCATTCCAAACCACGGGATCACGGTACATAGTCATACACGAGTCTTTGGAGTTGAACACCAAAGAGTCGCAGACAGCCTGCACGTCAACACGATATGCCCTGACCTTCTTAAAGCAGTGGACCTCACGGTAAACAGAATCGGTATTTATATTGAATGTGTATATTTTCAGAGAATCAGAATGCATATACAGAGTATCTTTCTGTGAGAAGTCTTTCACCAAAGCCTGTTTGGTAGCGAAGCCCTCTCCCGTCAGCTGATTATAGACAAGATGCCCGCAATTAAGCTCATTTTTGTTCTCCGCATCTATATATACCACATTTCCGAACCCCTCGCCAATACCCGTCTTGTCATCATAGAAAAGAGTATCGCCTACTATGGTTTTTGCCTTATTTATAATTGTCGAGCGCTGATATAGCTGTGCCTGGTCGGTCTTGGAATTAAAGAAACCGTCAGTGGTATGCACTATCCCATCCTTTGACGTTATCTTTGAGACACCCGTTATGTGTGCCAGCGATGTACGTGTATCATAATGCAGGGTATCGGTCTCTATAAGGCGCTCGGGACTCCTCATCCTGACATCGTAATAGAATACCGCCTCACGGGTCTTTGTATTGTACTCACCCCAGTCCGACGAAAGTTTGTCGTCACCATCGACAAGCCGTCCGCCGTCGTAGAAATAAGCGTAGTCGTAGAGGCGGTCGTAGTCAAGACTGTCAGTGTACAGGGTCTGCTTTCTATGTTTTAGCACCACATTCTGCCTTGCATGCATCACCATCTCCGTTCCGTCGTAGTCGGCACGCTCACAGGTAAGCGACAAAGTGTCGCCCTGCTTAAACCTCACGTGTCCGAAAGCCTTTACGGAGTTGGAAAGCTCATAATAATATGCGCTGTCGCACCACAGGTAGGCTCCCTTGTGGCTGAACGACACTTTTCCCCTTACAATCTGCGCACCGGGCACAGCACCATATTGGTCAAATTTCAGCTCATCGGCATGTATGAGGTATACACGCTCGTCCACCTTCTTGCGAGGTTTCTTTTTGGGTGCGGCACTACACAACATGCCCAACCCAAACAGGCATAGAACAACTATAAAAGCTATTCTATGCCCGCCTATTATTGATGATTGGTTGGTTTTTGTCATTTAATCCATCCTTGATATTCATATTTGCATCCCCTATACCTCTCGTTCATTCTGACATAGGTATGCTTGATTTTGTCGGTTACCCAATCGTGCAGAACCTTCTGACGCTGTTTTGCCAACACAACACCCCGCATTGTCTGGAAGTCCTCCGTAATAGTCGCGCGGTGTCCCTCTATCCTGCTCTTCAACTTTATTATGGCACACGATGTTTTGCCATTGCTCTTTGTGAGCGTGAAAGGCTTAGAAATCTCGCCAACCTTCAGCGTGTCGACAACTCTTGCCACTTCCGTCGGCAGATCTTTCATCTGGAAACGTGACGTCATACCATCTTCTGTAAGGTTCGACATAAGACCGTGGTTATTGCGGGTGTCCTTGTCATCGCTGATGAATGTCGCGCCATCCTCAAAGGTAAACTTACCGCTGCGGATATCGTCGCTTATTGAGTCGAGCTGAGCCAAAGACATGTCGATTTCGTCTTGAGCCACTTGTGGTTTCAAGAGAATATGACGTACCTTAACCTTGTCTCCACGCTTATCGATAAGCTGAATAATATGGTAACCGAACTCACTTTCTACAATCTTAGAAATCTTCTTAGGGTCGGTAAGGTTGAAAGCCACTGTTGCGAAAGCAGGGTCGAGCAATCCGCGGCCTACATAGTCGAGCTCACCACCCTTGCGGGCCGTGCCAGGGTCTTCAGAATAAAGACGCGCCAAAGTAGCGAAAGTTGTCTCGCCTGAAGTAACCCGGTCGGTAAAGTTGCGAAGCTGGTCTTTTATGCGGCTCACCTCTTCGGGCTTAATTTTTGGAGCGCGCTCAATAATCTCAACCTCCACCTCGGTAGGAACGAAAGGTATGCTGTCCTCGGGCAACTCACGGAAATAGTTTCTCACATCTGCAGGACTGACCTTTATATCCTCAACAAGTTTCTCCTTCATTTTCTGAATGAGCAGGGTGTTGCGATATTCGTCGCGCATGCTCTCACGCATCTGAGTTACCGACTGATTGCGGTATTCCTCCAGTTTCTCTCTCGAGCCCATTTGCTGCACCCAATAGTCGATTTGCTTCTCAACGCCATTGGCGACCTCGCCCTCAGTAACCTCTATACTGTCAAGCTCTGCCTGATGTAGGAACAGTTTCTGTATGGCAAGCTGTTCCGGAATAAGACAGTCAGGGTCACCATCCCAAATCATTCCCTCAGCCAGTCCTTGCATTCTTGCCACCTCAACATCCGATTTTAATATAGGCGCATCACCAACTACCCAAATAACCTCATCAATGACGCTACTTTCAGGAATCTGGCTTACGGTATTTTCCTCATCAGAATTTGCCATACGGCTGTCGGGCACCAGCTGCGAAGCGAGACCTCCGGCCCTGCCGACAAACACAGCCAGCATGCAAAATGAGGCAAAAACGGCGTGTCCTGCTATTCTATTGATTTTTCTCATCTAATTTATATATTTTGCGGCCGGCATGTGCGGGCCTTATAGTTTTTCTCACAAAGAGAGATAAAAAGAAACTTGCCAAAGGCTGTTTGTTATCAGTGTTTGTTTACAGTCTTCAACACAGCCTCGTCAACCTCAACAGTAAATTTGCGGCGAAGCTGTGCCACCCACTCCTTCTCAAGCATGTCCTGATAGTCGGCCAAAACCTGTGCCCTGACATCCGACATTTCCTTAGGAGCTTTCAGCTTTTTGCCATATACGGCATCGATTGGATAATCCTTCATTGGCTTTGCCACAGTATCTACGCCAAAAACCTCACGGTCTACGAGCGCATTGTCGCCTTTCTTAAACAATCCTTTCTCCACACGGATGCGCAGAACGCTGTCGTTGTTGAATGTCGTACGCAATTTGTCCGCCCATTTGCCGAAAGGCAATTTCTTCACGGCATCCTTAACCGCCTTCACGTCAGCCTGTTCCTTCACATGGTAGGCAATACCCTTGAAGCGTGGCTCGTCCCACTTGTAGTTCTTTTTGTTCTTCTTGAAATAATTCTCAAGCCCTACGGTGTCTGTAGCGGCTTTTTCCCAAACGGTTCTGTTGCTTATCTCGTAAAGAAGCAGACCGTCGTGATATTCACGGATTAAGTTCTTTAAGTCAGAGTCGGCAGCTTCCATCTCAATGCGCTTTGCCTCGAGAATTTTTTCAGAGGTCGTATTCTCAGCTTTTGAGAGAGAGTCGAGCTTGTTGTCGATAATCTTCTCACGCAGTCCGCGCATATCGATAAATTTCAATATGTCATTGCGCTGGCTCTCGTAAGAATAGAAGTTGCCTTTATCTTTCTGCAATATAACATGCCATCCGGCAGGAGAAAGCACAGGCTCGCTCATCTGTCCTTTTTCAAGATTCCAAGCGGCATCCTCAAACTCCTTCAGAGTCATGCCCTTTGCTATCCACGAGAGCTCGCCTCCCTTGACAGCAGAGTTCTTGTCATCAGAGCATGCCTTTGCGGTCTCGGCAAAGTCGGCGCCATTCTTCAGTACATTATAAATGGAATCAATCTTAGCCTTGGCTGCCTCACGCTGCTCTGGTGTGGCCTTCTGCGAGACAAGTACAAGAATATGTGCGGGTTTTATCATGCCGCCATTGCCGTCGATGCGCTGCTGGGTCTCGGTATAGATGCGCTTTGCCTCTGCCTCTACATCGTCGTCGGTAATTATAGCCGGGCGTATCTGCTGGTCACGATAACCTGCAAACTCGTCGAGGAACGACTTCAAGGTATCAAGACGCGCCGCCTTTGCAGCCTCAACCTTGAGCTTATAGTTGATGAACAAATCAACATATTCTTCTACCGACTTCTTGTCGATAACGCCTTCAGAATTGTTTTTATTGAAGGAATACTCAAATTCCGACCTGCTTATAGGCTGTCCGTTTATTTTCATTATGACAGGATCGGCAGACTGTGCGAATGCCATACCGCAACAGAGCAGCATAAACCCTAAGAGTTGTGATTTCATAATTTTATTTTTTTCAAATTGACGAGTTGACAAGTTAACGAGTAGACAAGTTGTCAGTCCGTTTAGTATGGATTTATCAACCTCTTTACTTATCAACTTGTCAGCTCGCCCACATGTCTACTTGTTAAGTGAGAAAAAACTCGTCAACTCGTTTACTTGTCAACTTGTCAACTCGTTTACTCATCAACTTATTAATTTATTCGTGTCTTGAATAGTTTGGAGCCTCACTTGTGATAGTGATATCATGCGGATGGCTCTCCAAAACACCGGCGTTTGTTATGCGGACGAACTTGGCATTGTGGAGCAAGTCGATTGTGCCCGCACCACAATATCCCATGCCTGAGCGCAGACCGCCGATAAGCTGGTAGATAACCTCCTGAACGGTTCCCTTGTAAGGCACACGGCCAGCAATTCCCTCTGGTACAAGTTTCTTGGCATCAACAGTATCGCCCTGGAAGTAGCGGTCTTTAGAGCCGTTCTTCTGCTCCATAGCCTCCAACGAGCCCATGCCGCGATAGCTCTTGAACTTACGTCCGTTGAAGATAATGGTCTCGCCCGGACTCTCCTCTGTTCCGGCAACGAGCGAGCCTATCATAACACAGCTTCCGCCGGCAGCCAGAGCCTTCACGATATCGCCGGAATAACGCAGGCCGCCATCAGCAATCAATGGCACGCCTGTGCCCTGCAATGCAGAATAAACATCGTAGACCGCACTGAGCTGAGGAACGCCTACGCCGGCAACAACACGGGTTGTACAGATTGACCCCGGACCGATACCCACCTTGATGGCATCGGCACCATTGTCAACAAGCATCTTCGCAGCCGCACCGGTTGCGACATTTCCTACAACTACATCGATATGTGGGAATGCGGCTTTTACCTCACGCAGTTTCTCAATCACACCCAGTGAATGACCGTGGGCTGTATCGATAACAATAGCATCGGCACCGGCATCTACAAGCGCCTGAGCCCTGAGCAGGGTATCGGCAGTAACACCTACACCTGCGGCAACACGAAGACGGCCCTTGCTGTCCTTGCAAGCCATTGGCTTGTCCTTTGCCTTGGTGATATCCTTATATGTGATAAGTCCTACAAGATGGTTCTCTGCATCTACAACAGGCAGCTTCTCTATCTTGTTCTCCTGCAAAATCTGTGCGGCGGCAACAAGATCAGTCTGCTGATGCGTGGTAACAAGGTTTTCTGATGTCATCACCTCATCAATCTTCTTGTCAAGATGACGCTCGAAGCGAAGGTCTCTGTTAGTAACGATGCCTACGAGATGGTTGTTGTCGTCAACTACAGGAATGCCTCCGATATGATAATCGTGCATCATGGCGAGAGCATCCTGCACCGTGCGTCCACGCCTGATGGTTACGGGGTCGTAAATCATACCGTTCTCAGCTCTCTTCACAATAGCCACATTGTGCGCCTGTTCCTCGATGGTCATGTTTTTGTGAATGACACCGATACCGCCCTCGCGCGCAATGGCGATTGCCATGGCCGATTCAGTCACGGTATCCATGGCAGCAGTAACAAACGGCACATTAAGGTCAATGTGTCGGGAGAACTTGGTTTTCAACTCTACCGTTTTCGGTAACACCTCTGAATAAGCAGGGATTAAAAGGACATCGTCAAAAGTCAGACCGTCCATCACAATTTTATCTGCAACAAATGATGACATATATTACCTAAAAAATTTATTGCGTGCAAATTTAGCAATAATTTTCCACTTATCACGTATAAACCAAATTTTTCTTTCGTCTTTAAATCAATTTAACAGCAAAACCATTGCTGCGCCATATATGCGCAGCCTGCCCGATGGATTCTACATTTTTTTAGACAGACCACGCACATTGCATACGAAGCAGGCGAGATACGCAATGCCGGCTGTGGTGAGTCCAGCTGGGAATGCGAGCCATACACCCTCAAGCCCCATACCAAGCTTTATGCCAAGAAGATAGCCTAAAGGAAGCGAGATCACAAAATAGGCAACGAAGGCTACCGGCACAAGTGGCTTTACGACGGTCAGACCGCGAAGGCCGTTGGAATAGACACATTGCAGACAGTCGCCAATCTGATAGAGCACAAAAGGCAAAAGAAGTACGGCCACCTGACCGCACACCTCGGCATCATCGGTAAACAGCAGTCCGAGGGAATTTCTGAAAAGAAACAGCGGCAGTGACACAGCAGAGGCAACCATCAAGGCAAGATGAAATCCGGCATGGGCATATCGCCGTGCCTCATCAAATGCCTGACGCCCCTTGCTCATACTGACCTTTATGGCTACAGCAGCACCGAAACCATAATAGACCATGAAGCCAAGCTGAGACACGGTAAGCATAATCTGATGTGCGGCAAGTGCGGTTGTACCTATCCAACCTACAAGAATGCCTGACAGGGAGAACGCTCCTGTCTCAAGCCCCATCTGAACAGACAGCGGCAAGCCTAAGGCATTCAGTTTTCGTAGTTCAGAGAATTTAATCTTACCCTTTAGCCATGCGCCACGATAGCAGAGGCAACGGCTCGAGCGGAGAAAGAATACGGCAAACGCCACAGCCACCAGCAAACGGGCAAAGCAAGTAGAAATACCCGCACCGAGAAGTCCAAGCTCGGGCATTCCAAGATTACCGTAAATGAGCATCCAGTTGCCTACGATATTGACGACATTTCCCGTAAGCAATATCCACATTGATGTTTGGGTGTCGGTGATTCCGTCGAAAAACTGCTTAAAGGCATTGGCAAAACATACAAAAGGCAGCGAGACAAGCTGCACCAAGAAATATGGGCGCATGAGCGGAATAAGCTCTGAGGGCAGTCCGAGCCTTGCAATATTGAGATATAGCAATGTCATTGCCCCAATGAGAACCACAGATATGCCAAGATTGGCAACAACTCCATTTTTCAAAGTCTGCCCTATTCCACGGTAGTCATTGATTCCATATTGAGAGCCTACAACGGGAGTAATGGAATAAGAATATCCCAGTGCCATTATTATGACAAGTACAAACATGTTGTTGACAAACGATGCCGCAGCCAGCTCAAGTGTTGAATGATGACCTATCATAAGCGTGTCGGCAAACGACATCACAATGGTTCCAATTTGTCCGATTATGATGGGAACGCCGAGACTTGACAAGTCGCGGTAACAAGACTGGAAAGTTATTAGGTTGTGGGGGTTAAAAGTCATATTTAAGGTCGTGAGGTTGTGAGGTTATGAGGTTGTGAGGTTATGAGGTTGTGAGGTTATGAGGTTGTGAGGTTATGAGATGAGATTACACTTTTCACCTTATAACATCACGGCCTCATAACCTTTAAACCTGATAACCTTATTTGATTAATTTGCCTGTTCCGACAGGAATTTTATGCGTACAAGACGTATCTCGTCCTCAGAATAGTCGCTGCCAAGCTCATCAATAGCATCATCAATGCTGTCAGTATCACTATCCATGAAATAATCGTAGATATCGTCAACATGGTCATCGTCCATAACCTCCTCAAGGAAATAGTCTATATTCAGCTTCGTTCCGCTATATACAATAGCATCGACCTCATCGAGAAGCTCCTCGAACTCAAGCCCCTGCGCCTGTGCTATATCATCGAGAGCAATCTGCCTGTCTATACTCTGGATAATTTTCACTTTGAGCATGCTTTTCTTTGCCACCGTGCGCACCCGCAGCTCCTCAGGGCGCTCTATAGAGTTTTCCTCGCAATATTTGCGTATCACGTCCAAGAACTCCTTACCATAGCGTTTGGCTTTTCCGGCACCTACGCCCTGTATGTTCTGCAACTCTGTCATGGTTACAGGATACATGGTTGCCATCTGCTCAAGCGACACGTCTTGGAAAATGACATATCCAGGCAGACTGTTCGCCTTAGCCACCTTCTTCCGCAGTCCTTTGAGAAGAGAATACAGAGGCAAATCGAGAGCTGACATTCCCATATCGTGGTCTTCTGACTCATAGTCATCGTTGAACTCACGGTCTTCGACAATCATGAAAGTAGAAGGCGACTTGATAAACTTCTTGCCTGCCGATGTCAGTTTCAGCAATCCGTAGTTCTCTACATCTTTTTTAATGTAACCCATTATCATAGCCTGGCGAATAACAGGGTTCCATATTTTAGGGTCTTCATCCTCTCCTGCACCGAAATCCTCAAGCTCGTCATGATGATGGGAGACTATATCGTCGGTGGCACGCCCCTTAACGAAGTCTATCACGTAATCCTGCAAGAAGTTCTCTTTAATTGCCTTTATTGCCGAGAGCACAATGACGAGAGCATCCTTTGCGTCACGTTTCTGACTCGGATGCAGACAGTTGTCACAGTTTCCGCAGTTGTCGGGCTCGTAGGTCTCACCGAAATAGTGGAGCAACAGCTTTCGCCTGCACACGGAACTTTCAGCGTATGCCTCGGTTTCCTGAAGCAGCTGTCTGCCTATATCCTGCTCGGCAATAGGCTTTCCCTCCATAAACTTCTCCAGTTTTTGAAGATCCTTTGGCGAATAGAACACAATACACTGTCCCTCACCGCCATCACGTCCGGCACGTCCTGTCTCCTGATAATATCCCTCGAGACTTTTGGGTATGTCGTAATGTATGACAAACCTCACGTCGGGTTTGTCGATACCCATACCGAAGGCTATTGTAGCCACAATGACATCTATACGCTCCATAAGGAAGTCGTCCTGTGTCTGTGAGCGTGTGGCAGAGTCGAGTCCTGCGTGATATGGCGCCGCCTTTATCTCGTTTGCCTTCAGTACAGCCGCCAGCTCCTCCACCTTTTTGCGTGAGAGACAATATATAATGCCGCTCTTTCCCGGATTCTGGCGAATGAACATTATTATCTGCTTGTTGGTGTCGTCATCGGTGCGTTTCTGCCTTACCTCGTAATAAAGGTTGGGGCGGTTGAAAGAGCTTTTAAACTCCTTGGCATCGACAATGCCGAGACATTTCTTTATATCTGTGCGCACCTTGTCGGTAGCCGTAGCGGTGAGAGCTATGACCGGGGCATTGCCTATCTTGCTGATGGTTGGACGAATGTTGCGGTACTCAGGGCGGAAATCGTGTCCCCACTCCGATATACAGTGAGCCTCATCTATGGCATAGAAAGATATTCTCACCGTCTTTAGGAACTCAACATTCTCCTCCTTATTCAACGACTCGGGCGCCACATACAGCAACTTTGTCTTTCCGCTTCTCACATCGTCCATGACCTGTGTTATGGCAGCCTTGTTTAGCGACGAGTTCAGATAATGCGCCACCCCACCCTCTTCTGTCATGCCATTAATGACATCGACCTGATTTTTCATCAAGGCAATGAGTGGTGAGACGACAATAGCCGTTCCCTCCATTATCAACGAAGGCAACTGATAGCAGAGACTTTTACCTCCACCTGTCGGCATGAGCACGAAAGTGTCGTTGCCGGCAAGCAGATTGCTGATAATGGCCTCCTGATCACCCTTAAACTTGTCAAAACCGAAAAACTGCTTTAGTTTTTTGGTCAAACTGTCTTTTTTTGCCATAAGGTCAGTAAATGTTTTTTAGTATATTGTTCGGCTGCAATATTTCATGTTGCAATAATGCTTTTGCCCTTACGGGGCGTATTCTTTGAGTACGTCTATCACCCAAGGCGTTGCCCCTGGCTAAGTGCCTTTCGCCCTTTCTGGGCATATTGTATTTTAATTATCGGACAGCAGATGAGCCTTGTCAAGCTGCAGCTTGGCATATTCGAGCGTAACATCGAACTTTTTCGCGCGTTTTGACGGAACCTCAAACATGGCATCCATCATAACCGACTCTACTATAGAGCGCAGTCCACGTGCTCCAAGCTTATATTCCACGGCCTTGTCAACAATGAAGTCGAGAGCATCTTCTACAAACGTGAGTTTTATGCCATCCATCTCAAACAGTTTCACATACTGTTTCACAATAGAGTTCTTAGGCTCTACGAGAATGCGGCGAAGAGCTTCACGGTCGAGAGGCTTAAGATATGTGAGCACAGGCAGACGGCCTATAATCTCCGGTATAAGTCCGAACGACTTCAAATCTTGCGGCAGCACATACTGCATAAGGTCTTCCTTGTCTATCTGGCGCACATTCTGCACAGAGTTATAACCCACCGTATGGGTATTTAGCCGCTGTGCTATCTTTCGCTCGATACCGTCGAAAGCGCCGCCGCAAATAAAGAGAATGTTCTTTGTGTCGACATGTATGTAGTCTTGGTCAGGATGCTTGCGGCCTCCCTTTGGCGGAACGTTTACCATAGTTCCCTCAAGAAGCTTCAGCAATCCCTGCTGCACGCCCTCACCGCTCACGTCACGGGTGATTGAGGGGTTGTCGCTCTTGCGGGCTATCTTGTCAATCTCGTCAATGAAAACAATGCCACGCTCAGATGCTGCAACATCATAATTTGCGACCTGCAACAGGCGGCTGAGAATGCTCTCAACATCCTCGCCTACATATCCCGCCTCGGTAAACACCGTCGCATCGACAATAGTGAACGGCACATCGAGCAGACGCGCAATGGTACGTGCAAGAAGAGTCTTGCCGGTACCCGTTGAGCCCACCATTATAATGTTACTTTTCTCTATCTCTACGCCATTCTCGTCGACAGGCTGCTGCAGACGTTTATAGTGGTTGTAAACAGAAACTGCAAGATGGCGTTTGGCCTCATCCTGACCGATAATATACTCGTCGAGATAAGCCTTAATTTCCTTCGGCTTAGGCACCTTCTTCAAACTGAAACCCGACGATGTCTGCCCGGCATGGTCAAAGCAGCCCTGTGTAACGGCAATCTCGTAAGCCTGCTTAGCACAACTCTCGCAGATATAGCCGTTAATTCCTGAGATAAGTATCTTTGCATCCTTATCGCTTCTTCCGCAGAAGCTACAGTTTTTTCTTGGCATCTTTACTTTTTACGTTTTAAAACATTGTCTATCATTCCATACTCCTTTGCCTCGTCAGCTGTCATCCAATAGTTGCGGTCGGAATCCTGCCACACTTTCTCGAAAGGAGTATGCGAGTGCTCGGAGATAATGTTATAAAGCTCTTTCTTAAACTTCTGTATCTCCTTAGCCTCAATCTCTATATCTGAGGCCTGCCCCTGCACGCCGCCCAACGGCTGATGTATCATAACGCGGCTGTGAGTAAGAGCCGAGCGCTTGCCCTCTGCACCGGCAACGAGCAGCACGGCCCCCATAGAGGCAGCCATTCCTGTACAGATTGTGGCGACATCGCTCGATATGAATTGCATGGTATCGTAAATGCCCAATCCGGCAGTCACGCTTCCTCCAGGAGAGTTTATATATATAGAGATATCTTTTCCGCTGTCTACGGAGTCGAGATACAGAAGCTGTGCCTGAAGAGTGTTGGCTGTATAGTCATTAATTTCTGTCCCAAGAAATATGATGCGGTCCATCATCAGGCGCGAGAACACATCCATCTGGGTAACATTTAGCTGCCGCTCCTCAAGGATGTAGGGGTTAAGATACTGGTTCTGGCTGCTGACAACATCATCGAGCACCAATCCGTTGATGCCGAGATGTCTGGTGGCAAATTTTCTAAAATCGCTGTTCATACTCTGTTTCTGTATAATAAATATTCTGTTTTGGCAGTCTGTTGCGGCAACATAAAAAGAGGTTATCGGCTCTTATTATCTTGTTCGTATGACAAAGTTAATAAAAAAAGTCGATAACCTCTTTATGAAAGAAGTTTTTTTTCTAAAAAAATGTTATAGCGTGCAATTTTGTTCTATCCGAGAGCTTATTTTGCAGTCTTATCGCTCATCATTGCGTTGAATTCGTCGAGCGACACATTCTTCTCGTTCAACTTGACAACACCCTTGATGGCAGCAACGAGCTTGATGTCGAGAGCGCGGTCAACGCATCCCTGTACATTCTCCTGCTTCTTCAGAATTTCCTTAGCATAGTTCTCAACATACTCTTCCGGCACGTTGTTCATGCCATACTGAGCAAACTGTATGCGCGCGGTCTCCTTGGCAGCGTTGAGCACATCGGCATCATCAATCTTAATGCCGGCAGCCTCAACGAGCTGGTTCTTCATAAGGCTCCATGCCAGTTCCTTAACGCTTGCGTCATAGTGCTTGTCAACAAACTCGGCACCCTTGTCCTCATTGTTCTTCAGCATTATACGCTTCAAAAGAGCGTCGGGGAAGGTAAGCTCGCCAACTTTATTCTCAACGTATGCGCGCATATCGAGCAGGAACTTATAGTCGGCATCAACAGCGAGTTGCTGTGCGAGGCCCTCAGACATCTTGTTGCGGAACTCTTCCTCGCTCTTCACCGCATCCTTGCTAAACACGCTGTCGAAGAGAGTCTGGTCAACAGCAGCCTTCTCGTAGCGGCTGATTTCTGTGATCTGATAGCTGAAGTCGCCCTCATACTCACCAACCTTATCTTTCTCGATTTTGAGAAGTGACGATACCTCTACGTCGCTCTCCGGATAAGCCTTGCGTGGGTTGAAAGTGATGATGTCACCGAGCTTAGCGCCTTCGAAGAGCTTCTTCTGGTCGTCTACCTTGATGTAGCTTGGCATCAGAACCGCCGCCTCAACAGTAAGACCGCCCTCCTTGGTGTTGCCGTTCTCGTCAAGCTCACGGAGGTCACCCTTCAGCATGTCGTTGTCCTTATATTCCTCAGCCTTTGCATAGCTGCCTGAGCGTGAGGCGAACATGTCAACCTGACGGTCAATGAGAGCGTCGTCAACAGTGATATTGTAGTGGTCGATGGTGTCGTTGCCTGAAAGCTCGGCATTGAACTCAGGAGCAACGGCAATGTCAAATGCAAATGTATATGGAGCCTCCTTGTCGAGATCTACAGGCTCCTGGCTCTCGCTTGCGAGAGGCTCGCCGAGCATGTGGATTTTGTTGTCGACAATGTATTTCTGCAACTGCTCGCCCAAAACGCGGTTAATGGCGTCGACTTTTACCGATGCGCCAAACTGACGTTTAATCAGACCCATAGGAGCCTGGCCGGGACGGAAACCCGGGATGTTGGCTTTCTTGCGATAGTCCTTTAGAGTCTTCTCTACCTCAGGTGCGAAATCAGCCTCCTCGATTGTCAATGTAAGCTTGCCATTGATCTTGTCTGGGTTTTCAAATGAAATGTTCATCTTTATTTTCTTTATTATTTTACGTTATTATTTCTTTTCGGTTTTATTCAAATGAGTTGCAAAATTACTCATTATTGTTGACTTTACCTAATATATAGGTGAAAAATTTGTTTTTTTAACCGTTTTCGGCACTTTCCCTTGCCCTTTTCTGCTCGTCTATGAGCTGGAAATCTTTTTTTCTGAGAACGAACGACGTTCCGAGATATTTTTCCCTAACTATCTGGTTTTCGGCAAGTTGTTCAGGATTGCCCTGAAAGAGAATTTTCCCCTCAAAGAGCAGATAGGCACGTCCGCCGCCAGGGTGGTCGAAGCTCTCTCCCATAATGAAAACGTCGGTG
>OGLR01000171.1_pt1 | contig 39419 bp, 35 predicted proteins | sample 1572931 | NCBI WGS metagenome assembly OGLR01 (sample SAMEA2581997, study PRJEB24529) | metagenome | biome: Human gut stool | place: China | collected 2011 | reverse complement strand
AATCCTTCAATGCCAAAATCAAAGCTTTCAGAACTCAGTTCCGCGGAGTAGGAGATATCAAATTCTTCATGTTCAGACTGGCAACACTATACTCTTGACATCTCTCCGCCCACCGGGAAAATCCGCTGACCCTCAATTCTAAAATATTCATAGTTGTATGCGGTTAAATTGAAAAAAGAGATTAAGCATTGTGCCTAATCTCTTTTTTGTCGGGGCGACAGGATTCGAACCTGCGACCACCTGGTCCCAAACCAGGCGCGCTACCGGACTGCGCTACACCCCGAATGGTGCTATAGGAAGTATTTCCGAATTGCGAGTGCAAAGGTACTGCTTTTTTTCGTATCTGCCAAATCTTTTGCGAGTTTTTTTCGCCAAAACATCTTTTTTGTTGCATTTTCTTAGAAAGAGAAGTACCCTGCCGAATAGTTACGCGGCATTTAGTTTTCTGTAAAGAAAGCTTTTAAGGCTTCTGTTATTTGCATTTTTGTATTTGTTACGACCGAGTTGTCATCCGAATGATATATATTCTTTGAGCATTTGAAAGTTCCATTTTTATTAAATTCCAATATCAAATAATCTGTATATGGAATGAATCCTGTTTTGGGGGTCTGACAGAGCAAGAACAATATCATTATTATATTTTTTGACATATTTGATAATTTTATAGCTTTATAAATCTTTAGCTACTCAGCCCTCTTGTAAATACGCAAATTGGGTAGCTACATCATTGGTAGCTACCCACATACGTTTAAATTTACCACAGAGACACGGTGATAGTCTTTACGGAGGGGGATCGGAACAGATATTATATTCGTCCGCTTTATAGATTCCCATTATGTAAAACAAAGGTTCTTTTCTTCCAAGAATTATTTGTCAGATTTCGAACGGATACCGAGTCTCCTATAGGGGAATGACGGAATGTTTTTTTAAATTCTTTGTTTAAGAATATGCTATACATAATTCCCTTGTCGAACAACCCTCCGCTGATATAGTCCCATCTTTGATAACGTGATAGTGATTCCTGCCAAGAACGAATATGTAGGTCTACAGGTGCTTTAACGAAGCAGCTGCCATATTCACCATGTTTCGTTCTGATAGGATTCAACTTAAACGAGACAGAATCTTTATCTTGTCGGATTTCGGTCATTGGCAAAACGAAATAACCGCACTCATAACCTTCTCTGCCCCTATCGAATTCGTCAGTTGTTCCCCAGAAGAATCCTTTTTTCAATATGCCGTCCATAAAGTATAGCTCCATATAGCAGTCTCCGGGAATCTGGTTAGGATAACTGTCATTTGCAGCATTGTGCCAATAATACAATAGTGTATCTCTTTTGCAAGCTTCTTGATTGGTAGTGAATTGATGCCCTGATAAATGGAAAACACTCACTACCAACAATACGACCACAAACAATTTATGGTTGTGGAATCTCAACATGTATGCACCCATTACTTTTTTCATCAAAATAGACAATATCAGGAACTGTATTTTTTAACTCTTTAATAAATCCACTTGGGTTTGTGATTTGACCTCTAGAGATGTCCATTACGTTTAGCGTATTAGTAACAGACATTGCAAATGTAGCGATAAAATCCGAAAAGCTCACTCCTTTTGGAGGAATAATTTCAAATCATGTAGAAGTTTAACATTCTTTTAGGCGAGACCACCGACTCTACGCTTGGCTTGCGCTGCACATCCTGCGGCTATCAATACAGTGAGATTTTCTACTGAGCCGATTTGGGAACAAAAAAGCTCCCGACATTTGCCGGAAGCCATATATAGAAAAAAGTATATGTTCAATTGGTTATTTTATGATGCCCTGCTCTACAAAAATCTTCTTCAGAGCCTGCACGCCACGCTCAACCTGCTCCTTGGTATGGGTTGCCATGAGTGCGAAACGGACCAACGTGTCCTGGGGGGCACATGCCGGCGGAATAACAGGATTGATGAACACGCCTGCCTCGAAAGCCAACTTCGTTACGAGGAATGTCTTGTCGATGTCGCGTACGTAGAGAGGAATTATCGGGCTCTCGGTGTCGCCAATCTCGAAACCTTCCTCACGGAAACGGCCAAGGGCATAGTGGGTAACATCCCACAAAGCCTCCAGACGCTCAGGCTCTTGCTGTATAATATGCAGAGCCTCCATTGCGGCAGCTGTTGCGGCAGGGGTATCAGAAGCGCTGAAAATGTATGTGCGGCACGAATGCTTCAAGAAATTTATAGTGTCTTTGTCGCCAGCTATGAATCCGCCTATTGACGCCAAGCTCTTTGAGAAAGTACCCATTATGAGGTCTACCTCGTCTGTAAGTCCGAAATGGTCGCAAACGCCGCGTCCGTTGCGTCCGAAAACGCCTATGCCGTGAGCCTCGTCAACCATGATTGAGCAATTATATTTATGCTTCAGCTCCACGATTTCAGGAAGTTTTGCGAGGTCGCCCTCCATAGAGAACACGCCATCTACAACGATGAGTTTCACGGCATCTTGCGGCAGCGTCTGCAGAATGCGCTCAAGGTCTTCCATATCGTTGTGCTTGTAATGAAGCTGAGTGGCAAACGAGAGGCGTCTGCCGTCAACGATACTTGCGTGGTCACGGTCGTCGCAGATTATATAGTCGTTGCGCCCAACCACCATAGCCAATACGCCCTGATTTACGGAGAAGCCTGTTGAGAAACACAAAGCCTCGTCTTTTCCGACAAACTCTGCAAGCTCCTTCTCGAGCTGAATATGCAAATCCAATGTACCATTCAGAAAGCGACTGCCTGCACATCCTGAGCCATATTTGTCGAGTGCGGCATGGGCGGCGTCAATGACTCGTTTATCACCGGTCAGGCCTGTATATGCATTCGAGCCGAACATAAGAACCCTGTGTCCTTCCATATCTACCTCGGTACCCTGTTTGCTTGTTATGGCACGGAAATATGGATAAACACCAGCTTCCATGTACATCTGCGGGGTTCTATAATTCTTGTATCTTTCTTGTAATTGTCCCATCTTAAAATATAGGTATATTTACTATAGTATTTTTATAACAGGCTGCAAAGTTACAAATTATTTATCGAATATCATCATTTTTTAATAAATATATTCAAATTCTTGCACATTATCTTACATTACGTGGCATGAATTAAGTTTAGAGCAAACGAATAAAACAGATTTTTGTTTTGTCATTTCATCGGTTTTATGTATTTTTGCACACATGAAAAAGAAGATGGTATTCATAATGAACCCTATCTCCGGGACATCAAGCAAAGCTGGCATTCCTGAGATTATAGCCAACACTCTCGACACCAATGCTTTTGACTATGAGATACGCCTGACAGAGTATGCCGGACATGCTTTCGAGCTGGCGACAGAAGCCAAAAATGCAGGCGTGGAAATAGTAGTGGCGGTTGGCGGCGACGGTACCGTAAACGAGGTGGCAAGAGCCATTGTACACTCGCAGACGGCACTGGGCATTGTGCCTTGCGGCTCAGGGAACGGACTGGCACGCCACCTGATACTGCCGATGCAGATTAAGAAAGCCATTGAAATGATTAACCAATGCGAGATTCATGACCTAGACTACGGAATAATAAACGGACACCCGTTTTTCTGCACCTGCGGAATGGGGTTCGACGCATTCGTAAGCATGAAATTTGCCGAGGCGGGAAAACGTGGGCCGATGACATACGCAGAGAACATACTGAAGGAAGGGATGAAGTACGAGCCTGAGACATACGACATCATTGACGAGAACGGCACGACACAATATAAGGCCTTCCTCATCTCATGCGCCAACGCATCGCAATACGGCAACAACGCATACATTGCTCCGCAGGCGTCGATGAGCGACGGACTTATGGACGTTATAATAATGGAACCGTTCGACATTCTCGAGGCTCCGCAGATAAGCATCGAAATGTTTAACAAAACGCTTGACAAAAACTCAAAAATAAAAACTTTCAGAACAAAAAAGCTGCATATACACCGCAGCAAGCCAGGCGTGATACACTACGACGGCGACCCCGTGATGACGGGCGAGGAAATCGACGTGGAAATTAAGGAGAAAGGCATAAAAATAATAGTAAATCCGTTTGGCGACAAGAGTATGAGAAAGCCCAACGCCTTTCAGACTGCGGCAAGCGAGCTGTTTAACGAGATAAACATGCTGCGCGATGACATTGTGCGCCAGCGCGACAAGGCTTTGGCAATAAGCAAGATGTTGCAGAAAAAACTCAACAAATAGTTTTATTAAATTTCCAATAGTAAAATTGCAGTCTTATATATACAGAGAAATCATATAAAAATGCAGCAAGGTTCATCGGTCAATGAAGCCGCTTGCGATGGCCATCGCAAGCGGCTTCATTGACCTTTGCCGACGAATGCGTTTTTATCCCGGCAATTCCTCTAAATCCCGCAACAAAAAAATCGTTCTTGCTTAATTGTAAAAGTCAAAGATAAAAATCCTGCGTAAGCTGCTGATACCATTCTGAACGGCTCCCGCCAGCAGACATCAGTACATGTTCTTCCACCTCGGCCAGCCTCGCCGGAGTCTTAGTATAAGCCAGCATAAACCTTTTAGCCAGTTTCCTCTCTACAGTCCTCACCTTGCACAGCCGTATAAGGAAAAAGCCTTGCATAGCGGCCTCTTCCTCGTAGCGCTCAAACATTGCCGATGGAATTATGACAGACAGACAACCGCCGCCGGAAAGCAATCTTGCCGCACATCGGAAAATATCAGCTACAGGCAGCGAGTCGTTATGGCGCGCCATCGTTCGTCTGTCATCGGGATTTTTTAAACTGTTTTCAAAAAATGGAGGATTTGACACAATGGCATCGTAAGTGCCACAGTGCGCTTGCAACGAAGTATGAAAAACATGAATTCTACCGGCAAGTCCGGCTTTGCCGACATTTTCCTCAGCCTGGCCGCATGCGGCGGCATCAACATCAATGGCATCAACAAGCGCATCCGGGAAACGCTGCGCCATCATCATTGCCACAAGTCCGGTCCCGGTTCCGATGTCAAGTATCCGCTGTCCTCCCTTTGCCCATGAGCGGATGAGCACGCCGTAGGTACCTACATTAACGGCGCAGCGGTCTTGCCAAACCGTAAACTGGCGGAACTGGAAACTGTCTTTTGCCATCGCTATTTTGCCTTTTGCTGCTGTTTTATTATGCTGTATGCCTCATAAAGCCCCTGCTCGCCAGCCTTGCTGAGGTCAGCGATGGCTCCCGCTTTGTTGCCCGACATGATGTAAGCCATGCCACGGTTGAAATAAGCCTCGGCAAATGTTGGGTCAACGGCAAGCGCACGGGTGTAGTCATCGATGGCCTTGCCGTAGTCTTTCGTAGCGATGTGCATATTTCCACGGTCGAAATACAGGAATGCGTTCTCGCCAGCCAGCTTGATTGCGGCGTTGAAATCAGCCTCGGCCTTTGCCGACATCATTCTGACATCGGCACCATGTGACGCCTCATAGCTGTTGAGCATGGTCTGACAAACCGCTCTTTGCCAATAGGCAAGCACATTTGTGGAATCGGCAGTAAGACAAACCGTAAGGTCATTTATTGCGGCATCAAAATTCTGCACCACCGAGTAGGTCACCGCTCTCTCTCCGAGCGCCGGAATGGCATCGGCAACGGCTGGGGCTGCGGCAATGCGAGCCGACAGCAAATCAATATGCGCAAACAGCTGCTTGCTCTCATCAAGACTCAATTGTCTGATACCACAATTCAGATACAGCCGGCGCATGGGATTGCCCTTTGCGTTGAATTTCTCCACATTGGCATCGTAAGCCTGATATTGCCTCAAACCGTTTGAATATGAGTCGAAAGCCAGGCAGAACATTGGCTTGAACGTTGTGTCTACACGCCGGTTCTGCACCCTGCCACGATATTCGCTTTTGTACTCAGGTCCGACATCGGCAGAGTCTGCAACAACAATCTGATTGTATTTCTCCGGATCTATCTCCGAGCGTTTTCTCATCTCCTTGAGCTTATCCTTGCTCCAGCGTTTCTGTTTTCCAAGATGCTTGTCCATCTGAGCCTTCAGAATGCGGAACTCGTCTGCCTCAGCCTTCGCCGTCATTCCAAGTTTTCTGTAGCATCTGGCCCTGCTGTTCAGTCCTGTCCAAAAATCCGGGAACTGGTCTATAACAGTTGTATAGTCACGGATGGCACCCCTTATGTTTCCTGTTTTCTCGTTGAGCGAGCCTCGGTTGAAGATTGCCATATAGTTGTGCGGCTCCATTCTGATTACGTAGTCGAAGTCTTCAATGGCACGGTTGTCGTCTCCCAACTGCACACGGAGCAGTCCGCGGTTATAGTGAGCCAAAAAGTTGTTCGGGTCGAGGTCTATAGCCATATCATAGTCGTCCATAGCCCCCCGAAGGTTGTTGATATTCAGGCGTGCCAAAGCCCTATTTATGTAGTTTCCAACCTCTTTTGGCTTCAGGTGTATCGCCTTGTCAAGCTCGGCGTTGGCCTCGCTCCATTGTTTGCGGGCCAAAGACATATTTGCCTTTATTGTCCAAGTTGAGGCATCGTAAGGATCAATCTCCAAACTCTTGTCAATCCATTTTGCAGCTTCGGCAGTATCTTTCTTGTTGAGCAAAATCTCAGCCTTCAGCTGATACACGGTTGCAAAGCGGTTCCATTTTCTCGCTATTGTGTCTGTCTGCCCCAGCGCCTTGTCGTACTCCTTGTTGTTCATAAGGCAAATGGCACGGTTGAGCCAGAAGTTGCGTGTATCGGGACTGATGGCAATTGCCTTGTCATAGTCGGCAACGGCTCCGGCATAGTTTTGTTGCCTTATCCTGGCAATAGCCCTCAGATCGTAAAGAATATCAATATAAGGATTTAGGATTATAGCCTCTGTAGCGTCGGCCTCAGCCCCTACGAAATCGTCGAGAAAAAACTTTGCCGCCGCCCTACCCTGCCATGGCTCATAAAGAAAAGGCTTCAAAGCTATAACCTGATTAAAATACTGAATTGCCAATACATAGTCCTCATAATGCAGCGCAACCTGACCGCTCGTCACCAGCCGCTCTACATTATACTGCGCCTTGGCCGCCAGAGCACTGGCAGCCAAGAGTAAAAAGACTAAGTATTTTTTCATTCAGCGTTGTGTTGTCCGGCAGACAAAATGCCCACCTGTTATTTCATCGTAGGCTTTGTACGGTAGCCACATCTGAACTTGCCCTGCATAATGGCACGGAGCTTGTTCTTTATCAGCTGCTTGCGCAATGGCGAGACGTGGTCTACAAACATTTTGCCCTCAAGATGGTCGAACTCGTGCTGCATGACACGCGCCAGGTAGCCCTCAACCCACTCGTCGTGCTCTACAAAGTTCTCATCCCTATAGACAACATGTATGCGTGTGTGCCGTGTCACCTTCTCGTGAATTCCAGGAATTGAGAGACATCCCTCCTCCATCGACTCAGTAGCCGAATTCTCATCGATTTCTACAATATGCGCATTTATGAACGCCTTGCGGAAACCTTTATATTCAGGAAAATCCTCGCTCAGCACGTCAAGATCGATAACCACAACCCTGACATCGCGTCCTACCTGCGGTGCAGCCAGACCAATGCCATCGCTCGCATAGAGAGTCTCGTACATGTTCTGCAAAAACTCCTGCAAACCCTCATAGCCGGCTGTAATGTCTTGTGCAACCTTCCTCAACACAGGTTGCCCGTAAGTATAAATTGGAAGTATCAAAATTTTATTGTTTATATGTTCTGACTAAAAATCTTCTTACCCAAAAAACATCTGTATCAGCAGAAAGAAACTACCGTCCGTTAGCCCTCATCCAGTCTTGCAGAATTATCGTTGCCGACACCTCGTCAACAAGTCCTTTATTCTCCCGGCGGGCCTTTTTACCTATGCCGCTGTCGAGAATAGCCTTATGTGCGAGCACCGATGTAAAACGCTCATCATAATACTCTACAGGTACACCGGGAACAGCCTTTCTCCATCTGCTCACAAACTGCTCAACCCTTGCGAGATTCTCGCTCGGCTGGCCATTGGTCTGCATGGGCTTTCCAATGACAATGCGCTCAACCTGCTCTTTCTGGACATACGATTTCAAAAAGTCGAACAGCTCAGATGTGGAAACAGTTGCCAACCCGTTGGCTATAATCTGCAACGGGTCGGTAACTGCCAGTCCTGTACGTTTCTTTCCGTAGTCTACAGAGATTATTCTCATTTACGGATACTATATCTTATTTATTAAACAGAAGCCATGCGTCGCCCTTAGGGTTATACTGCGAGCCACGGATGGCGTCACGGCTCTGCACAGCCTGTCCCTTGTCACCAAATGTAGAGGCGACAACTCTATACATATTGATTGCAGAGTTGTAGACAATCTGAGCATTGTATCCGCCAGCTTTCAGTGTGCTCTGCATGCCCTCGGCATTAGCCTTGAGAGAATAAGAGCCGACAACTACGCTGTAGGCCTGCAGTCCCTCACCATTAACCACCGTAACGCTCTCAGAGCGGACTGTAGCATTGTCAACATTTGTAACAGTAGTCTGTGTGGCAGGAGTAGTTGGAGTAAGAGGTGTCACAACGGCAGCCTCGTTCTGAGCCGGCTCCTCTGTAGCCTGGGCCTGCTCCTGAGCCTTAGCCTTCTCGTATGCTTTTTTATAAGCACTTTCCTTTGATGAGTTACAGCTTGTAAAAGCCATCACTGCGCACAATCCCGCACACAAAACAAGAGATTTCTTCATAATTGAGTTATTGTATTAAATTGTTATTCATAAATTACCGTGCGAAATTACAAAATATATCTCAAACATGAGCATTTCTCCTTTATAAAGTTTGTTAAATAAAGGCAATGGGAGCTTTTTAAGAAAAATTGTATTGCAAAACCAGTGATAATTCAGATAAAATATTTATATTTGCGTTCTGAAACAAGCTTTAAGCTCCAATTGGCACGCAAAAATTTACCACAAGCAACAGCGTAAAGACATGCCATGCGGGGGGAAGACATTTATTTTGACTAACTAAAAAAGAAAGGACTATTGAGATGAAAGCATTAGGCTACATCGGCGCATTCTTTGGTGGCGCCATTGCCGGAGCAGCCCTTGGCCTGCTTCTCGCACCCGAAAAAGGTGAGGACACACGCGTAAAAATCACCAGCGCAGTTGACGAATTCTGCAAGAAGCACAATCTGAAACTGAGCCGCAAGGAAGTTGACGACTTGGTTGACGACATCAAGGACGCAACCGTAGAAGAGTAAAATTAAAAAGGAAGTAGGGCCGCTACGTGTAACGGCCGCAAGCAAACATCCCATATATAAGGCTTACAATTTTCTTTTATTGTGAAACGAAATATGCCTTATAGATTGCGGCTGTTATGTATAGCGGCCCTACAAAGTTCTCTATTCCTTGACACATTTAACAAAACCATCATGTTTTCAAGCGACAAAAACGTAGAGACCATTGGTCAGCTCGTAGAAGTCATCAAGCACTACATAGGACTGCAGAAAGAATATGTAAAGCTCGATGTCATTGACAAGGTTGTGAGGCTGCTCACTGTGACTGTCGTGATGCTGATGCTGTGCATAACGTTCCTGTTGATGCTAATCTATCTCTCGTTTGCCGCAGTATGGGCCATGGAGCCTCACTTCGGCATAGCGGCAGCCTACTGCATAGTGGCGGCTTTTTATCTTTTTGTTTTATTGCTATTCATAATTTTCCGCAAGCAGTGGATTGAGAGACCTCTCGTGAAATTCCTCGCCGGCTTGCTGCTAAGCAAATAACAGCACCATGGAAAACAACACCAAAAATACATGCCCGATACACACTCTCGAAGAAATTGTAATGCGCAAGGATATGGTTCGGGAAAATCTTCATAACGATGACAAGAAGATAAAAGAACTATGGGGCTCACTCTTTGAGACTCCCAACTTGAAATCGCCCACTCCGGCGAAAAGACTAACGGGCCTGATGAATTTAGGTGCCGGATTTATTGACGGAGCCATACTTGCCTGGAAGCTTTACCGCAAATTCAAGAAAAAATAAATAGGCAAACTGTGAACACCCCAGTCCAGGCCTCAGTCACATTGCGGCCATGACGTTCAGTACAATCTGCCGTACACAAGTCTATGAAATCAAACAAATCCGCCATCTTTTGTGTTGTATAGGCGGGTTATACGCTTTAAGGCACAAAAAAAGGAGTACCGCTGTACTCCAACCTTGTTAACCTTAAATCTAATACTATGAAAAACACTTGGCAAAGGTACTAATATTATTGCATATTTGCAAATTCTGAAACTTACAAACCCCACAATTTAGTATCAATTAACAATTTACACATATATTGGGGGGGGGTAACTATCCCCCCTCAAGCAGGGGTTGCTGAATAGTTGCGAATTTATAGACCCCACCTTAATTCTCACATTTCCGGAACAGTCTGGTAACGACAAACGCAAGGGTAAGCAATACAAGGAGGGCAACAGTGCGGTAGCCCAAAATACTTGAGCCAAGATAGTCGGCATAAGGGAACATCTGATCCAACAGGCATGAGAAATCCCAAATAGCAGAACCGAGAGTCAAGGTAGACAATATGAACAGCAACGTGTTAACCATTTTGTCGTTAGCCTCCTCACGGCGCTGTTTTTCCCTTTCTATCACTTTGTCGAGCAAATCAAGCTCCTCGCTTATGCACAGCCCATGGTCGATGGCGCTTGCCATTTCGAGAGGCATAAAATTGTAAGATATCTTATGAAAACGGCACCGTTGGTCAAATTGTTTAAACTCCCCTATCAGTGTATAAATATCAAGTTCCCTCATACCCATAGCAGCCATAAACCTTGCTATCGGAGACAAATGTTGCGACATAACAGAGCGCAACTGTTTGTTCAACCTGAAGAGATAGCATTTCTCAAAAAGCGAGTGAATATAGATAAGCCTGAAATAGCAAGTGATCCAATTCTCCACAAGCCAGTCTGGGGCATTATCAGCTAAAATCGTAAAAGTATCCATCAGTGCAAAAGCCTGCCAGTTGCGGAATATAGATATGCGGCTCTGCTCCAACATTTTTTCCAGATACTCGTCAGAAGGCGAATATTCATCAATACCTGTAGTAACCTTTGAAACAGAACCAAGCTGATACAACAGCAAATCCTTGTCTTCATAAACCACTCCGTAAGGTTTTCCGCCTGATGTCTTTTCGTTAACCACCTGAAACAGCCTCAGCTTGTTGCCATTCTCAACAAGAGCTGAAATTTCATCCGCCGAATTGTCAACAGCGATGTCGTACAAGTTTTTAACAGGTTTCAGAGCGGTATCAATAAAAGTCTGCTGAACACCGTTTTTATAGTTATCTATCATGCGGAGCGATGACAATACAGCCGTGACATCGTTAAGGTCAGCAACCTTCATTTTTACACAAACAGAGAACAGCGTCATTCCCAACGGCATCTGATAAACAACAATATCGCCAATCCTATAGCCATATACGCTATCACGAAATGACAATTGAAGGTCTACGTCTACAGACTTTTTCATGACGGTGCAACAGTCAGAGAAAAAGTCGATAAACTCAGCATAGAACATACGCTTCAATGATGCGGCCTCTGCATCCCCAAACGTAATAGTTTCCCACCCTTCTGGCGAGAGTTGTTCGGGTGTCACATCATTATCACGATGAAAATGTCCACAAAGAAAAGCTGTAAGCTCGTACATGGTTTTTAGTTTTATTTAGTTTTTTATCAGGTGCCAGCAGCAACACATACAGGCAATACATTTTTGCAAAAGTAACATTTTTTTTTTAACAATCAGAACATTAATCGAAATTTTCCACTATCTTTGCAAAATAATGCCGCAACTCCAACGCTAAATTGCAAATTCTAATCCTATTCTAAATGGAAAACCAACTCTACGACTTAAACGACATAAGCAAATTGCCTTACACTCTTAGCCATCCGCTTGAGCAGGCACATTCCGCATATACCGAAGGCAAATATGGCAGAGCGATGAACCACATTCTCGACTTTTTTGAGATATCGACTCCGTTTTGCTCATATATCTTCCTTCGGCTACTGCAACAAGAGGCTTCGGAACAACCTGCGATAATGCCAGTGTTGGAACAATTCGTGAACAGGATTGACACGAAGCGTCCTTTATCGCTTGGCGATTGGCTCAACGATTTGCAAACTCCATTGTTGGCAACATTAATAAAATACTTGCCAAACGAGCCTCTTGCCATAAGTTTCAGTGCAAACATCTATGTAAAAAAGCGTAACATTCTGTTAGGCAGCAAAAACATTCCAAGCATTGTGCAGATAAGGAATGAATACCGCGGACACTCCACCACCCTCTCAGAGGACATTTATCATGAAGTCGACGACCAGCTATTGCCACGCCTCGGCTCTATGATAGAGGCTCTGAAGCCTTTGGCCTCATGCCGTTACGATATTGGCGAGGAACGCTACAAAATAGATTTTCCACAGACAGGAAAACAAATAGACCTATATCCTCTTGTATTCTGCGACAACCGTGACTACCGATATGTGCTCCACACGCTGAAGGATGAGCAGACTTGCTATGTGGCATCTAACGAGAATGCCGTTACGAAAATCTCGTACGACATGAACGAAGCTGTAGACAAAGCCTTTCAACAGATAGTTCCATCGTTTGACATTGCCAAAAACCTTAACTGGGCAGAAATAAAGAAATATCTGCAGACAGCCTCTGCCTCTTACCTGAAACGTGTATATGCAGAAAAAAAATACAATCAGGAACTTTTTGTCGAGCGTGAGGAGCTGACTTCTGCGCTACGGGCTTTCTACAAAAGCGGCAAGACTCTGTTTCCACTTATAGGCGAGGCCGGACAAGGCAAAACCACCCAGCTTGCTTATTGGACCGAAAGACTCATCGACGACAATATGCCCGTGTTGACATTGGCCGCGTCAGATTTTTCATTCGTAAGTTTGGATATATCTGTAAAGTCAATGTTCGGCTTCAGCTTCCGGAAAGATATCCGGCGCCTTATAGACAACATTCATCAGATGGCGGATGCCAACGGACAGGATATTTACATCTTTGTCGACGCGCTTAACGAATGCCTGCGCTATGCCGACACAGAGGAGACTTCGGCCGAAGGGCCGCTACAGCTCTACCAGGCTCTGTGCCGTCTGTTCATAAACAAAGAATACACCCGCTTCAAACTGCTGCTCACTTGCCGAAACTACACATGGACCAATCTTGTTGTTCCACATACCGAGACTGAACAGCCATTTATGTACACAGCCTGCGACGACCTGCAAGTCAGAGGTTTCAACGACAAGGATGCGGCAAAAGCATACCGCATTTATCAGCAGCTCTATCAGATGCACACCCCCTACGGGCAATTGGACGCAAGAGTCGCGCTGAGGCTCCGCGACCCGTTGACTCTAAAAATCACATCAGGCATCTTTCTGGGAAAAAATTTGTCTGACAATCCAGATGTCTACACCTCTATCGCCCTTTACAACCAGCTTTACAGTGACATCGGAAACTCGTATGCCGGCAACCGCCAACGCCGTCTGCTCGATCTATTGGGCTCAACAATTCTCGACGCATACCTTGGCGGAGAGGCAAAAGACAGCCTGCTGATTGACGACATACGGATGGCATTGCAGGACAGCCGTTCACCACTTCACGAGCTTGCCACGCTGATGTACCGAAAAGACGGTGTGAGCATAGCCTACGCCGAATTGCTCAACAAGGCAGAGCGCCCTGTGCTGAAAGAAGTAGAGCGGCAAAGCAAGTACGGCAGCCAGATGTATGTGCAGTTTATCTATGAGCGGTTTTTGGAATATGTTGTCGGAAGGGCTTTCGTCTCAAGACACGCCAATTTACAGGCTATCAATTTCCACGATGCTCTCGAGAAAGGCGCAATGGATGTTGTTTTTCTGGGTGCTATGCGAAACGCACTGATAATGACCTCCATAAAAGACGGCAACTTCAACGTGCTTGTTGAGCTTGCAGGCAAATGGGGCGACGACTTCAACATTATGTCGCTTGTAAACGACACCATGAACACCATGATAAACGAGAACTACGAAGACGAGCTGTTCGGTCTTATTCCGAGACTGACAGACTGCAGCAGCGACAACAAAACCGACATTGCAGAGTTTAATTCCGTGGTTCACGCTATACAAAACAATGCCGCCGACACAGCAGTGATTGAGCGCCACAAAGAACTCTCCGTAAAGCTCGCTCAGGTGATGCGGTTGAAAAAACTTGCGTCCGTAAGCCTCATCAACGGCGTTCTGCTCTCCGATTTCTACAACGAACGCCTATATACTCACGACGCCCTTGCACTATTGTGGAAAATCATAACCGACGAGATCTACGATGTGCGAAACGACGCCTGCATGTACATTTACTACCTGTCGAAACGGTACCACACTAACGGACACATTCCGCTGCGCGAAAATCTGACTGTAAAAATCGTGAGACAAATCTACTCAAACATCAAGAGCGGCAACCTCGTGTACAATGTAGTGTCAAAAACCGCACGCACCAGAATGTTCATCCTCGTTGAGATATCAACCAGGCTTGCCGTGCTGCTCATGATAGACGATATGTTGGCAGAAAAACAGACTTTTGGGGAAAAATCAGTCGCCGCCGACATGCTCGACGAAATGAAGGGGATATTCCGCTATCTGAGCTGCAACCTGTATCTCGTCAAAGCCATTCTGCCTTTCCTGCAAGTGGCTATGAAACGGCAAGTCACATTCCAGACCGACTACGTGAACAACGCCATGGAATATCAGACATTTTGGGAGGAAGAGACTTTTGCAGACATCGACTACAACGGAACCAGATGGGAGCCACAAGACATAACAGAACTGATGAAATTCTGTTGCCACAACGTAGAGAAAAAAGAACTCGAGGCTCTTGGCAGCGAAGCACCTGCCGACAGGTTAACGACATTAAAAAATGACGAGGAGGCATGGCGCAAACTGCACGATAAACTATTGTCGGCATATAAGAGCGGCGACTCACTGAGCCTGTTTGTTGTAGAGCGGATTATGATTATCATGGGAGTATGCGACTGGGAAAACGTGGCACCAGTAGCAAGAAGTTTCTTCAGTGACGGCTTCCGCAAAGTGAGGATGTTCGACTACGCACAGATGTCGATACTCTACTCACTCTACCAGATAGCAGTAAAAACAAAAACCACAAACTGTGAGTTGCTCGACATTTACACCCACGAGGCTGTTGACTGGACCCGACGCCTCCGCGGACTCTTCAAAGGCCACCGAAGCGACAAGGCAAACGCTGCGGGAAAATACAAAAGAAACCTGATGAGCTGGTATTCGGCTGTATATTGCACCTACGCCGGCGAATGCGGAATATTAGAAGGCGACAAGATATGTGTACCGGCATTCTACAGTCTGATAGACGAAGCTATCGACAACAACGACCGTGAGCTGCTCATCCACCTCATCGACAACATAACAGAGCTGATAACGGACATGGGCTACTACAATTTGGCACTCGACTTGCTGAAATACATAATGATACGCTACGACTCTACCGAAAAGATTAACAGAATAGACAGCATACCGCTCGAGCGCAAGGGCATCTACGAATATGGCATTGTGAAACTCATCGGTAACGTGCTTAGCACAGCAAAAAACTATTGTCCCGAGCGTGTAAACGTCTTTATTCAGCGTGAGCTTTCCGCATTGCCGTTCCCCGGCATCAGCTCTTATCAGGAAAGCATCCTCAACTACAATCCGAGCGGTGAGAGCCTACAGGACGTGCTGACCCATAAATTCGGCAATTTCCTGATATTCTCACTTCTCAACGTGCGGCCTGTCGACACTTTCTCCATTGAGGCGATAGGCGCCGTGACGAAATCACGCGACTCGTTTACATGGTTTGAGCAGGTTGTAAAAATACTTATCAGACATTTGTTCCAAAAATAAAATCCTGCGCCTGTTTAAGTAATATGCAAAAAAATAACTTGCGCAATATCACTAAGAAGAAAAGAAAAAACAAAAACATTATGAGACGTATGACAATTATTACAATCATCTCAGCTCTTACCCTCGTGACTGTCTATGCCGGTATCATTTTTCTGCCGACATTTCTCTACAGTCACGGCTACGACAAAAAGACTATAGCCGGCCGGTTAATCATCGGACACCGTGGCGGTGCGGGAATAGGTGAGGAAAACTCACTAACCTGCCTGAAACAGGGCATTGAGACCGGTGCCGACATGATAGAGATTGACCTTCATCAGACACACGACGGAATCATCGTCGTTAACCACGACCCAACAGTAAACCGCACCACCAACGGCAAGGGCACGATAGCAAAAATGACATACGGAGAAATATCACGCCTGCGCATCAAGAGCAAGAATGGAAAGTTGACAAACGACCATGTAGCCACTTTCGAAGAGGTGCTGCAGCTATTTGCCAATGAGCGTGCCCAAGGACACAACGTGAGGTTGCTGATTGAGATAAAATATCCGTATAAAAATGCCTACGACGGCATTGAGAGACGCATGCTCGACCAGATAAAGGCACACGATGCGGAAAGCTGGATTGTAGTGCAGTCGTTTGCTGACGATGTTATAGAGAAGGTCCACAAACTTGACCCGAAAGTGAGAATAGAAAAACTGCTGATATGCAAATTACCCTTTCTGCCATATATCATCGACGGCTTCAGAATAACCCGTTTCAGTTACGAGAAATACAACTATGTGGCATCATTCAACTTCTATTATCATGCCCTTACCCATTCTCTGATTGCCGACATACACCGAAATGGAAAGGAAGTGAAGATGTGGACCGTTGACGAATTAGACGCTCCGCTGATGGATGTAGACGGCATTATTACAGACCGCCCAGATGTATGGTGTGGAGAAAGAATGTAGGGCCGATATATATAACGGCCGAATGTAAAATCAAAAATGAAGACATTGTGACAGACCGCAAAATTGCGTACTAAAAGACAATGCGCCCGGCTGCAAGCAGTCAGGGCGCATTGTTTATGCTATGTTATTGTCTATTTTACAGCAGGTGAAGTTTACCAATCATTATCAGAACACCATAGCCGATGATGAGCGAGATAAGGCCTGAGGTGAGACCCACGCGCGCCATATCTTTCTGCTGGATAAGGCCTGTAGAATAAGCAATGGCATTTGGAGGTGTAGAAATTGGCAGCGACATGGCGCAGCTTGCCGCAACCGCAATACCGATGAGCACAGTTGCCGTGCCGCCAATCATTCCGAGAGAGTCGCCCATACCCTTACATACCACAGAGAGTATTGGAATAAGCAATGCGGCAGTGGCTGTGTTCGAGATAAAGTTACTCAGAGCGAAGCAAACCAGACCGCTCAACAAGAGAATTACGATAGGATTGAGATCACCGAAAGGAATACTCTCTATAGCTTTCTCTGCAAGCCCAGTGCCGTTCATTGCCATACCAAGGGCGAAGCCGCCTGCCACCATCCAGATAACCGCCCAGTCTATTTTCTGTAAATCCTTGGCCGTGATAACACCAGTAAATGCGAACACGGCAATTGGCAACATGGCCGTGGTGTTGGCATTTACACCAAACTGCTTACCGAATACCCAGAGAATAATTGTTACGGCAAAAGTTACGGCTACAACCACGGTACGCCAGTTGTGGCTTACCTCACCCTCTATCTTAAGCTCGATGGTTTTCTGTGTGAATGGGAAGAACTTCAAAATTATAACCCATGCAAGCAGCAGCATAACGATAACCATAGGCACCATGAAAGCCATCCACTGCCCGAAACCAATGCCCATGTCGAGACCAGCGGGGTCGTTCAATACTTTGTAGGCAAAGGCGTTAGGAGGTGTGCCTATAGGCGTTCCCATACCGCCGAAGTTGGCACCTACAGGAATAGCCATTGTCAATGCGATACGGCCCTTTCCGTTGGCAGGCAAAGCCTTGAACACAGGTGTAAGAAATGTGAGCATCATTGCCGCCGTCGCTGTGTTGGAGATGAACATTGAGAAAACTCCCGTGATAAGGAGGAAGCCCAACAAAACAATCTCACTCCTCTTGCCGAAAGGCTTTATGAGGGTTTTAGCCATCAGCACGTCGAGACCGCTCTTCGTTGCGGCAATGGCGAGTACAAAACCACCAAGGAAGAGAATAATTGTAGGGTCGGCAAAACATGCCATGATACCCACAGAGTCGAGCAGCTGCCCGTATTCGTCGCCATTGCCCTGAAGGAACTTAAACGACGAGTTGGACACGCAGAACAGCAGTACGAAAATAATCGTAACAGACGTTGCCCACGCCGGAATTGCCTCTGTGAGCCACAGAAGCACTGCCATGACGAAGATAGCTATGACACGTTGCTGAACTACAGTGAGTCCCTCAATGCCAAACACATGGCTTGGCAAATTCCACACAATAATTGTCAGGATAGCGGTAATGGCAAACATCACGAATTTCCTGACGTTGAAGTCACCCGATAGGACTTCTTTCAGTTTTTCTTGCATAACTTATTTTGATTTTTGGGGCTTACTCCTTTTCCGTTTCCGCCGTGAGGCGAATTGTCGCAACAGAGAGGCTCAGCCGTTTTTATTATTTAAGTTTCATCATCACATCCTCATTCCATCACCTTTTCTGCCTATTGCAGAGGTTAGGAAAAGGGGAAAAAACAAATTTGGATGCAAAAGTACCATTTTTTTTCTGAACACACAACGGAATAGTGTTTTTTTATGCCTACATTTATCATAAGTGTCGCTTTGCCAGCCCAGCTTTTGTGCCCAACCTCCTGTAAACTTGATTTAATGTGAAAAGAGCCATGCAAAAAAATGCCGCATGATGCACAGACCATCGCAGCAGCTTGCGATGGCTTATGCAACCGCTTGCGATGGCCATCGCAAGCGGTTGCATTTTTCAGCGGTATATGAAACTGTTTTTTTAGATTTTAAGGTAGGTTCTACAAATTCTCACCGAAAATCAAAAAGAATTATGATGGCTTTCGTTTTACCGTCTTTTTCTATTTTCTAATAACTTTACACACGGATCCGTCTTTGCGGTAAACTATGTTCAGCCCTTTCTGTGGAGTGCCGTCAAGCGTATAGTATGAAAGAGCCGCATTCAAGAATACAAAATATATTTGCATTCTCTTCGCTTAATCAAAATTTTGCACTATCTTTGCAGCGTAAATGGTTCTTGATGTCAAGAGTCGGACTGCAAATACGCTTCAAATTGAGAAAGAGGCAATGCGGTCTTAATAGGGAACAGGGTGAAAATCCCTGACAGTCCCGCTGCTGTAAGCGGCATTATGACCAACGGAGACATAGCCACTGGACTAACAAGTCTGGGAAGGCTTCCGATGGTGCCGCAAGTCAGAATACCTGCCATTTTCGCATAGGACACGACGTTTTCAATGTTGTCCTGACAAAGAGAATTCCGTTTCTCGAGGAAGAATGAGGAAGACCGCAATTATCATAATCTGCCTGTCTGCACTGGGCTTTAACAAAGCACTGCCGCAGAGCGACTCCATCTCTCTTAAAGAGGTGGAAGTCAAAGCTTTATACAACAACCACGGTATAAAAAGCTCAACACCCGTACAGACTATATCTGCCGAGCGGATGCAGAAACTCGGCATAGGCTCGATGGCTGAGGCTCTGAGACATATTTCGGGAATTACCGTCCGCGACTATGGTGGCGCAGGCGGCATGAAGACTGTATCGGTAAGGGGCATAGGCGCCCGCCACACGGCCGTGGTTTACGACGGTATGGCGGTAAGCGACTGTCAGACGGGCGAGATAGACCTGTCACGTTTCGACACTGAGAACATGAGTGCCATGTCGCTCATAATTGGCGATGCCGACGATATTTTCGTTCCGGCACGCAATGCCCAGCCGGCGGCTACCATAAACATCTCTACCCTATCCGACTCCACTTTCCTCCGCACAAAAATCACAACAGGCTCATGGGGAACCGTATCGCCAAGCATCTGGGGAGCAGCAAAGGCTGAAAACGCCATCATTAATTTCTCAACGGCATACACTCACTCCGACAACAACTATCCGTTCCGCCTACGGAACGTAAGCCTCGTAACCAAAGAGCGACGGCACAACAGCCGCATGGATGCGGGAAGATTTGAGGCGGCAGTCCGATGGAAACCCACTGCCGCAACCACGGTAGAGGGCAAGGCTTACTATTACGACAACAACCGCCAGCTGCCAGGAATTGTACACCTGTACACCCACGACAACAATGAGCGCCTGCATGAGCAAAATGCTTTTGCACAGGTACTTGTGCGCACAGCAATAAGTCCGTCGCTGCTTTGGCAGGCATCGGCAAAATCGGCCTGGGCATCGGCAAAATATAAGATTGACGAGGCTAACGGCAGCGTCACAAGTCAAAACTATTGGCAGCGCGAATACTACGCATCGACAGCTCTGCTGTTTTCGCCCGTAGGGAATATTTCGGCAGACTATTCGGCAGATCTCGCACACAACAATCTGAATACAACTCTGCCGACTTGGGACCACCCAAACCGAAACACCCTTTGGCAGTCTATTGCGCTGAAATACGCCTCCACACGCCTCACGGCTGTGGCAAAGCTTCTGTCGGTTGACTGCTGGGACGACAGCGGAAACGAAAGCGTTAAAAACAAACACACTCACCGCTTTTGTCCATCAGCAAGCATTTCCTGCCATCTGCTGCCGAGCCACATCATGGCGAGGGCGTCGTGGAAATCCACTTTCCGAATGCCGTCGTTCAACGAGCTGTATTTTTACCACATCGGCACCACCGACCTCAAGCCCGAGCGCACATCACAATGTAACATCGGCTTTGTGGCCGAGGAGAATATGAAAACATGCATCGGCAGACTCAACGCCACAATCTCCGCAGACGCATACATAGCCGATGTTGATGACAAAATTGTAGCCATACCGTTCAACATGTTCATCTGGCGTATGATGAACCTCGCCAAGGTGCGGACAACGGGCATAGATGTGAATGCCGACTTTTCTCTTGAACTGAGCAACAGACACTCACTTGCCCTAAGCGCAAACTACACACTGCAAAAAGCGCAGAACAGAAGCAATCCGGCATCGGAAAACTATAAAAACCAGATTGTATACACACCGGAAAACACCTTTGCCGCTACGCTGATGTGGCATAATCCGTGGGCAGACATAGCATGGACGATAGACGGCATGGACGAGCGCTGGACCACCAACGAGCACAGCAAGGGAACAAGAATTGCAGGGTTTGCGGAAATGGACATAAACATCAGAAAAGCCCTCATTATTGGCAAAAACAAAATTACGCTCTCGGCGGCAATGCTGAACATTACGGATAAGCAATACGACATAGTGGCCCACTATCCCATGCCGGGAAGAAGCTGGAGGATTGGGGCTGAACTTGAATTGTAAACAAACAAAAATAAAAACAAAATGAAAAAAATTATTTTATCAATCGCTGTGCTTATGGCAGCAACAGTTACTCTGACATCGTGCGATGATGACGATGACGACAACAACCCGTTAAATCCAGACCCGATTGAGACTTTGGTGCTCGATGGTGTGTATGTAATCAACGAGGGGAGCTATTATTCGCAAATCAACGGCTCGCTCGATTTTCTTGCTTACAATGGCGAGACTGAGACCTACACCATGAACCGCAATATTTTCGATGCCGCAAACGGACGCTCGCTTGGCGGCACCCCCAATCATGGCGCTTTGTTCGGCGACTCCATTCTCTGCATAGCCGTACATGAGGAGAACCGGGTGGAATTTGTAAATACCAAGACTAAAAAGGCATACGAGCCCGTCACCATATCACAGCCACGCGAGATAGCCGTAAGCAACGAGTTGGGCTGCATATTTGTGACATCTTACGCAGGAAAAGTCTCTAAAATAGATATGAGCACACGCAGCGTAATTACAGAAAGCGAACAGATAAAGGGCAATCTTGAAGGAATTGCCTTCAGCGGCAACAATCTGTATGTATGCACAGGTTGGAATTCAGACTACACCTACAACAATGAGGTGGTTATGCTGAAAGCCTCTACAATGGAACAAATTGCGACAAAAACGGTTATTGAGAACCCGACACAGGTGATAGCAACCAACCGTGGCCTCTTCGTATTGAGCATGGGCAACTATGGCGATGTTAAAGCTACGGTCCAGTGCATGAAGAACGGTGAGATTACAGAAATTGGCAACGCCACTATGATGGCTTACAATGCTACAAACGAAAAACTCTACATGATAAACGCACCATACGGAGCCGCTCCCGAATACAAGGTGTACGATGCCGCCAATGGAACAACGGCGACATTCCTCACACAGCCAGACATATTCCTGCCTTACGCCATTGCCACAAACGATTTTACTGGCGAGGTGTATATCACATCGCTTTCAGAGAGCACAGACTACCCAGGCTCGGCAAGCTATACAACAGACGGAACCATATACCGCTATTCTGACAAGGGAATTTTGACAGGCTCATATCCTTGCGGAGTTTGCCCCGGCACCATTGTTTGCGGCGCACACATAGAAAACAAATAATGAAACTGACAAAACGTATTTTTCTAACCTTAACCTTCGTATCGTCACTTCTGCTGCAGGGATGCCACCAACAGAGCACCCCCGTGGCAGAGGGTGGCGATACCATCAAGCTGAAATATGCGACTCTGCTTACCATGGTGCGCTACGGCGACTATACCGAGGTGACAATTGCCGACCCGTGGAATGAGGGCAAGGCATTGCAGAGACTGCGGATAGAGAAAAAATACCATAGGGCACTGGTGTTTACTACTGTTCACTGCCAGCTGATGGAGTATCTTGGATGCGGCGGCAGCATTGCAGGTGTCTGCGACCTGAAATATATAAATATCGACAACATCAGAGAACGCTCGTCAGCCAACTACCACGACACCACAAACGGCAGCCTGCCTGCCATTGTGGACTGCGGAAACGCAATGGCGCCAAACATTGAGAAAATTACCGCTCTGAAACCCGACATAATGATTTTAAGCCCGTTTGAAGGCGGAAACAACATGTCGAAATACAAAAATACGGACATCACGATGGTTTATGCAGCCGAATACATGGAGCCGACGCCATTGGCAAGGGCTGAGTGGATGAAGCTGTACGGTCTGCTGTTCGGATGCGAGAAGGCCGCCGACAGCCTGTTCTGCATAGTTGACAGCACATACAACTTGCTGAAGAAACAGGCAATAAAACTGCCAAAAGGACGTTCTATTCTGACAGAGCGCAAGACCGGAGCAACATGGTATTGTCCCGGAGGCAAGAGCACTGTAGCACAGATGATTGCTGATGCCAACGGACAATATGCGTTCGCCGGCGACAACCACAGCGGAAGTCTGGCATTGCCGTTTGAACAGGTTTTTGTAAAAGCTGGCAATTCTGATATTTGGGCTTTCAAATACGAGGCTGAGCAACCACTGTCACGCTCACAGCTGCTGACGGAATTTCACGGATATGCAGGTCTGAAAGCCATGCAGACAGGTGAGGTATATCAGTGCAATGCCGCACAGACCACAATTTTCGAGGAAACCGGTTTCCGCCCCGACTTGCTGCTCCGTGAGTTTATCATTCTTTTACATCCCGAGACTGACTTCGGAGAGCTGAGATACTATAAACGGAGTTTGAATCCATAACATCAATTTCATCCGACTATGCGCAAGTCATTATGCTTGATCATCATTTTATTGTCGCTCTTCGCATTGAACATTTTCTGCGGCAGCATCCATATTCCGTCATCTGAAGTTGCAGAAATTCTGAAATCTGCCATTTGCGGAGAAGAGGCCGATGAAACTTTTTCCTACATCGTTCTGCAAAGCCGGTTGCCACAGGCTATTGTGGCATTGCTGTGCGGAGCATCGCTTTCGGTGGCAGGACTGCTGTTACAAACGGCATTCCGCAATCCTCTCGCCGGTCCGTCGGTTTTCGGAATCACGAGCGGCTCCAGTCTTGCCGTGGCAATAATAACACTCGCACTGGGTGGAGGTGCGGCGGCAACAGGCGGACAGCTAACAACGGTGGCGGCGGCTTTCGTAGGAGCCATCATCGTTACGGGGATTATTCTTGCCGCCTCTACCGTCGTAAGGTCAAATGTGATGTTGCTGATAGTTGGAATTATGATTGGCTACATAGCATCGAGCGCAATAACTCTTCTAAACTATTTTGCATCAGAAGACGGCATCAGGAACTATCTTCTGTGGGGAATGGGCGATTTCAGCTCGGTTTCCATCAAACAGCTTCCACTTTTCTCCTTGTTGTCGGTTGTCGGCATTATCTGCTCACTACTTTTGACAAAACCACTCAATGCCATGCTGCTCGGCGACAGATATGCCGAAAGTCTTGGAGTGAATATCCGAAGCGTGCGAAACAAACTGCTCGTCACGACCGGACTTCTGACGGCTGTATCAACGGCTTATTGCGGCCCGATAGCTTTCATAGGTCTTGCCGTGCCACACATAGCCCGGCTCCTGACCCACACAGACAACCACCGGCGGCTGCTTCCGGCAACAATTCTCTGCGGCGCAATGGTCTCGCTGCTTTGCAATCTGCTGACTACGCTGCCGCCCAACGGCACCCTGCTGCCACTGAACGCAATAACACCGATAATAGGCGCACCAATAATAATCTACGTGATAATAAGCAAAAAAAGATAACTTAAATGAGCAGAATATTTACAAAAACAGGCGATGAGGGCATGACGAGACTTGCCGACGGAACCCAAGTACAGAAAACCGATATAAGAATAGAGGCTAACGGATGCCTTGATGAACTAAATGCCACATTGGGAATGGCAAAAGCATTAATAAAAGAAACCGACACACCATTGGTTGCTACAATAGAACGCATCCAGAACAACCTTATGGACATTATGGCTGTAGTCGCAGGCTGCCAGAAAGACTGTTCCATTTTCGAAGAGGAAACAAACTTGATGGAAAGTATTATGAGAACCTCGAAAACGCCATTTAATTTCGTTCTGCCAGGACAAAACACAGAAAACGCAATATTACACACCGCACGTGCAAAAGCGCGCACATGCGAGCGCAGACTATGGGAAGTTGACACCACATACAACATTCCACACACGATACTCGTATATATTAACCGACTTAGCGACTATCTGTTTTTTCTGGCAGAGAAAAATCAGCACGGCTAATTGAGGATTATAAAAAAGTGTATCCGATAAAACAGATACACTTTAAACTTTAAACATTAATCTTTAATCTCTAAAACTAAACGCCACTTTCACCTCTTTTCCCGGCTCAACAAGCATTTGATAAGTATTGTTACCAATGGCTTTAAGCATAACAGACGAAGCCTTGGGGCGTTTAGCTGACTTGAAATATACAGTGCCGTTGCCACAACCTTCAGAACGCACGATAATTTCCTTACGTGTCATCTCGATATGGATATTGCCGTTAGGTGTTGGCACATCGCCTTTCATCCATTTCAAATCACCAAGCTGCGGGCACGCCTCCCACTCTGCATATCCTGGCTTTACAGGTCTGACACCGAGGAAATACTTTCCAAGCAAGTAGAGAGGCGAGGCTCCCCAGGCATGACACAGACTTTTACCGTATGGATGCCCGTACATTCCGAGCCTTTCAGGATAGGTCTCATTTGGGTCATAGGTTTCCCAAAAAGATGTAGCACCCTCCTTCAACATGCCACCCCAATAGCTGCGCATTTCCTTCAAAACACGCTGATGCTCGCCAAGCGCACAAAGAGCCTCAAGCTCATAGAAACGCATGTAGGGAGTGGTGATTTGCATTATTGAGTCATTAAGCAGCACACTATGCAAAATTTCCTGTCCCTTTTGCTGGTCTACGAGACCATAGAGCACAGCAAACATATTGGCATAACGTGTTACTTGTGCGCTCTGTTCTCCATTCTCAAATGTGTGGACGAAAGCCTTTTTACTGTCGTTCCAAAAGAGTGGAACAAGCTGACTTCTAAGCTTTTCAGCCCGTCCGCTGTATTTTTGCTTATCGGCATCGTTTCCCACAATTCCAGCACAGAGACTCATGGCGTCGAGACTACGCAAATAAACCATTTGCTCAAACGACAGCTCACCGCCTTTCGACATGCTGCCCGGCGACCAGTCTACGAAAACCCAATCGCCTTTTTTACCCTCTACCATACCTCTGCCGTTAAGTCTGCTTTCAACAAAAGCCATCAGCGACTGCATGCGGGGATAAATGCGATGAACAAAATCCTCGTCGGCCGTATACAGATAATAATCGTAAACAGAGTTGAACCAGTAGAACGTATAGTCAAGAATTGTGTTAATATGCTGTTCTACAGGATCTTTTCCACGCAATGCCCAGATGGTACGCTTTACAGCAGGCGCATCCATAAAAACGTAATAATTCATCAAATAGCTCTGAATGGCATCGCCGCTCCACATCCAACGGTCGCGCTTAATGCCCTCAATCATCACCTCACGGTTAGTAAGATGCAATGTGTATGCTCCGACTTGCCATATTTTATTGAGCAATGTGTCGCTGCAAAGGAATGATCCACGATAGCCATCGCCCAAGTCTTTCATTTCCGACATCAACGTCAGATTGTCGATATTCATGCCGTCTTCCCATTCAACAAGGGCATAGCGCATGGCACGGCTACGGGCAAGCGTATAGTTATTGGCAGAACGTGGAGAAACCGTCATACTCTGCAAATCCACAACGCTGTCTGCCAAGAACTGTACCCTGTCTTGCAGATAAGCCCATTTTTTATCCCGAGCCTCATCGGGACTTTCACCATACCAGATTTTTACTTGTCCATTGCCACTTACGCCATCCAAACGCAGATAGCCCATTGACTCTTTTCCAAAATCAACGAACATTTCCCTACCCTCCTGTTTAGATGCGACGGCGCTTACGGCTGTTGTCGGCAACTTATATTGTGAAGGCCGTTTTTCTTTTGAGTCAAACACCGGTTTGCCATTCATATCAGACCAAGTGTCTGGACGCTCCGCTTTGGCATAATTGCTTACTGTCCAAGTGTCATCACTCTTCAGAGTATTTCCATTTACCCACAAGGCAGGTGGCGACACAAGATTACTGACGCTAATTCTCAATGTATGTTTTCCGGCAGGAACGGTTATGCGCTTTGGCATACCAAAAAGAAACCACTGGTCGAGCTTTACGCTATATTGTCCCTCGGCTGCAATCTCCACATCTTCCTCCTTGTCCAGCTCTACGGTCTTAGAAAATTCCACCGACTGCCAATGAGAGTCCGTCCGCCAAAAAGCAGGCCACATGCCTCCGCCCTCTGTACGCAAAGTATTCAGACGGTTGCCTGTCCAAATATCCATGTCGCCGGGAAACCAAATCCATGTCTGTGCCATGGCTGTCCCAGACAGCAATAACGACAAAATATAGAAATAAAATCTTTTCATAGGTTTTTAGCTTTTAAAATTATTATAATTGCTCTTGCTGAGCATAACCAATAAAAGGACATTCGCCTCACGGCGAGCGCCCTTTCATATACTAATATTTTTATTATGAGTAATTTAATTCGCAGACTCAAACTCCTTAAGGAAACGGGTATCGTTCTCAGAGAACATACGCAAGTCGCTAACCCGATACTTAAGGTTAGTGATGCGCTCAACACCCATACCGAAAGCATAGCCTGTGTACTGTGTGCTGTCGATGCCGCACGCCTCGAGCACATTGGGGTCAACCATACCACAGCCAAGAATCTCAACCCAACCGGTGTGCTTACAGAAACCGCAGCCCTTACCGCCGCAGATATGACAAGAGATATCCATCTCAGCACTTGGCTCTGTGAATGGGAAATAGCTTGGACGAAGACGTATCTTGGTATCCTCGCCAAACATCTCACGGGCAAAGGTCAACAATACCTGCTTAAGGTCGGTGAAACTCACACTCTTGTCGACATACAATCCCTCTACCTGATGGAAGAAGCAGTGCGCGCGTGCGCTTATTGCCTCGTTGCGGTAAACCCTACCTGGACAGATGATGCGGATTGGCGGCTGATGGTTTTCCATGTAGTGCGACTGGTCGCCAGATGTATGGCTACGCAAAAGTATGTTTTTGGTGACATCGTTCACCTGATTTTGCTCAATAAAGAATGTGTCCTGCATATCGCGGGCAGGATGGTCGGCGGCAAAATTAAGTTTTGTGAACACGTGGAGGTCATCGTCGATTTCCGGTCCTGAGGTAAGGGTAAAGCCCATACGCTGGAAAATGTCAATGATTTCATTGGTTACTATTGTAAGCGGATGCCGGGTGCCAAGCGACACAGGATATGCGCTGCGTGTCAAGTCTATATCATCGGCAGATGCCTCAGCATCCTCAAACTGCTCTCTCAAGTCGTTGATTTTCTGCAGAGCCGTCTGCTTTAGCTCGTTGATTTTCATTCCGACCTCCTTCTTCTGGTCGGCAGGCACAGAACGGAAATCGTTCATCAACGCATTAATCTCACCCTTTTTGCTGAGATACTTCAATCTTAACAGCTCAAGCTCCTCAGCATTGGAAGCCTGCAGTCCGTTTACTTCTTTTAGAAGCGATTCTATCTTTTCAAGTAACATGTCGTTTTTAATAATTTCTGCAAAGTTACGAATAAAAAAGAAAAAACGAAAAAATGCACGAACAAATATATAAAACATTTCGTTTTTTTGTTGTTATCTCAATTTTTATATGTACTTTTGCGCAGTTTTTTTAAACAAGGAACGATGAAGAGGCTTTTATTTTTCAATATGCTTTTCATAGCAGTCTGCATTATTGCCATAACCAACAGCAGTTGTAGCGACAAAAAAGGCGATGCCAACGACTCTGTACTTACAGACTCACTGATTGCAGACACTGCTGCCACCGACTCTACTGACGAGATTATCTCAGACACTCCAATGCCAAAAGCTGCCGATGAGCTTTTCGACGATTTCGTGTTCAATTTTGCAGCCAACAAGAAGCTACAGCTTGAGCGCATAGCATTCCCGCTGCCTGTGTTCACCAACGGCAAGCCAGAAAAAAGCATTGAGAAAAGCCAATGGAAAATGGAGCACTTCTTTATGCGCCAGGGCTACTATACCCTCATAATGAACAGCAAGTCGCAAATGGATATTGTAAAAGACACTACAATATCAAACGTTGTGGTTGAGAAAATTTTCTTCAACATAAAGACAGTACAGCAGTTTGCTTTCGAGCGCAAGAACGGGCAATGGATGCTTGTTTCGATAAACTACAGCCCCATATACCAGAACACGAATGCCAGCTTCTTGAAATTCTACAATCAATTTGCTTCCGACTCTCTGTTCCAGATAGAGAGCATGGACGAAGAGGTAAAATTCTCGGCTCCCGACCCTGATGATGATTTTGAGACCATAACAGGCTTGATGATGCCTGAGCAATGGCCCGACTTCAAGCCTGGGCTGATACCGTCGGGCACCATCTACAACATTATTTACGGTCAGAAAAACACAGAGTCAAACCGTAAGGTTTTTGTTGTACGCGGCATTTCTAACGGACTGGAGATTGAAATGATTTTCCGCCGACGCTCAGGCAAATGGGTACTAACAGAATTTTCAAGTTGACACATCATGCGCGACATTAACGACTACTCCCTTCTACAACATAACACATTTGGCATAGAAGCCAAGTGCAGGAGATTTTTAGAGTACGCCTCAACTGACGAGGCTCAGACTGTTGCTGAACTTTTAAGACATGAGGGCCAGGCGATGCTGATTATAGGCGGAGGCAGCAATCTGCTGCTCACGGATGACTTCCGGGGCACTGTCGTAACACCATCTGCAAAAACATGCTGTGCCGAGACTGTCTGCATAGACGGATGCGCTATGAGATGCTGGGCAGGACTGATATTTGACGATGTTGTAGCCTACTCTATCGAAAACGGACTTTACGGTCTGGAAAATCTGTCGCTTATCCCAGGCGAGGTTGGAGCAAGTGCCGTGCAGAATATTGGAGCCTACGGATGTGAGGCGGCAAATGCCATAGAAAGCATCGAGGCTGTAGAAATTGCAACAGGAAATATTGTAACTATAAAAGGCTCCGAATGCAACTACGCCTATCGCTACAGTCGTTTCAAAGACGAATGGAAAGACCGTTTCCTTATAACTCATGTCACCTACCGCCTGTCACAAGCTTTCACTCCTAACGCCGACTATGGAAACATACGCTCAGAATTGGAGGCGAGAGGAATAAATACTCCTACAGCACAACAGCTGCGCGACGTAATCATTGATATAAGAAACGCAAAGCTCCCCGACCCAAAGGTTGAGGGCAACGCCGGAAGTTTTTTCATGAACCCAATCGTCAGCAGGGAAAAGTTTGAGGCTTTATTGTCAGACTATCCGAAAATGCCACATTATGTGGTAAATAACAGCAACGGCACAGACTCCTACAAAATTCCAGCGGGATGGATGATTGACCAATGCGGATGGAAAGGCCGCACACTCGGACCTGCCGGAGTGCACTCCAAGCAGGCTTTGGTGCTCGTAAACAAGGGAGGTGCAAAGGGTGCCGACATCGTAAGGCTAATGAAAACAATACAGAGCGATGTAGAAAGCCGATTCGGAATAATTCTAAAACCGGAAGTAAACATTATTTAGGATGAGACCCAAACTGACTTTCCTCGGCACAGGAACATCAAATGGCGTTCCAGTTTTGGGATGCCAATGCGAGGTGTGCAGAAGCAAAGACCACCACGACAAACGCCTGCGCACGGCTGCATTGATTGAGACTGCGGCAACGAGAATTCTCATAGACTGCGGCCCCGACATACGCCTGCAGCTTATGGACAAGGAATTCAGACGCATCGACGGTGTGCTGATAACCCATTCGCACTTCGACCACGTAGGCGGCACAGACGACCTCCGCCCTTACTGTCGCTTTGGCGACATAGAGCTTTATGCCAACGAAAAAGCCGTAGAGGGAATCAGAGAAATGCTTCCATATTGTTTTACAGAGCATTTATATCCAGGAGTGCCAAAACTGCACCTGAACACCATTGAGGCTGGCAGGCCGTTTTCTATAGGCGATATGGAAATAATGCCCATTGAGGTTATGCACGACAAACTTCCGATACTTGCCTACCGCATTGGCGACATATCGTATGTCACCGATATTAAGACCATAGACAGCCACAACCTCGACCTTTTGCGTGGCACCGACACCCTCGTCATAAGCGCCTTGCGATGGGAAAAGCCTCACCACTCTCATATTTTAGTCTCTGAGGCAATTGAGATTTCTAAAGAAATAGGCGCGCGCAAAACTTACCTCACCCATCTTACAGACAAAATCGGACTTCATGCCAAGGCTTCGGAAAAGCTGCCAGATGGAATTGAGCTGGCGTTTGACGGTGAAGTGATATGAATCTGGTGCAAGCATCTTTGTCTGCGGCCGCTACATGTAGCAGCTCTACAGTCTATTTGCAAAAGTTTATTTCCTTATTCTTACAATAATCCAACGCTGCACCGATTGCCGTACAGAACTCGCTGTAACGTGGAATTATGAACTTCACGCCATATAGTTTTTCCATTGCCGGGAACACCTTTGAGCACTGAGGCAGAAGCGTAAGATTACCGATAAGCACATATTCTTTTATTCCAGAGCCAAGCGATGCCAAAATGCAGCTTGAGCCTATAGTCTGCAACACCGTGGTGATGATGCCGAGGGCTATGTCCTCACGGCAGGCGTTGCTCTTTGCATTTCCGAAAAGCGATGCTGTCGCATTTTTAGGCAATCCTGGCAGCGGATTTGGGCTGATGTCGCCAATCTGAACATCGATATTCGATATGTCACCCTCCTCAGCAAGTGCATAAACCTGCTTTATATCATCGGTTTTGAGCATTATTCTTGACAATCCCATCAGCGTACCGCCTCCAAGACCAATACCGCCAATATGCCGGATATCGTCGCCATCGCATTTTACGAGCGATGTACCAGTGCCCATGCTGACCACTATCATGCGGTCAAGTCCAGTCTCATACCGTGCGCCAAGTCCGTCGGCAATAAACTCCTCCGACTTGTCTGTCGGAAGTCCGTAGACAGGCGAATTTATATAAGCCGAGCCAACGCCGGTAATCATCACGTGCTCCACGTCTTTCAGCGCTATGCCATTGTCATACAGATACTTGCCAAAAGCTCCATATAACGATGTCACAGGGTCTGTAGCCTTAATTCTGATAGGCGAGACCACCATGCCCTTATCATCGACACCTACAATTTTTGTAGTGCTGATGCCTACATCTATTCCTATTACCATATATTTTTGATTCTGTAAAACACTAAATTTTCGCAAAGGTATCAATAAATTCCGATTATCAAGAAGCAATCTCTGTTTTTTTTAGTACTTTTGCCAAATGAAACCATAAAGGCAGACGAACAATTATAAAGTCTGCCACAAAAATAACAAACCCGACACCGCACATGACAACCGACAACACATATAGGATGAGGCATCTTGTAGAGACGCTGAACAAAGCCTCTGACGCATATTACAACGGACAAGGCGAGCTGATGACCGACTACGAGTGGGATGCAGCTTTCGACGAATTGAAGGCCTTAGAGGAAATGACAGGCGTCGTTTTGCCCGACTCGCCTACGGCAAAAGTCTCTGCCGACAACGCACCCGGACAAAAAGAAGCTCACGAGTTTGCCGCACTGAGCCTTGCCAAGACAAAATCGGCACAGGAACTGGAGAAATGGGCTGAAGGCAGACCTATATGGCTGTCGTGGAAACTCGACGGTCTGACACTGGTTGTCACCTACGACAACGGAAGGCTTGTAAAAGTTGTGACACGAGGCAACGGACATATTGGAACAAACATTACAAGACTGGCTCCTGCCATATCAGGCATATTACCTACAATTGCCTACAAAGGGCACATGGTGATACGCGGCGAGGCTGTGATTTCATATTCTGATTTTGAGCGTTTCCTAATGGAGCAAAACGAAGACTATGCCAATCCCCGGAACCTTGCATCGGGCTCTCTTACGCTGAAAGATATCGAGCAGGTAAAGCAGAGGCACATCCGTTGGATTCCGTTCACACTTGTACATACCGACGATGAGATTTCATCGTGGGGCAAAAGAATGAGCCTGCTGCAAGAGCTTGGATTTGACACTGTGGAGAGAGAGCTTATCGAAACTCCAACATTAAGCAATATAACCGAAACCATTGACAAATGGACAGTTAAGGTGACTGACGGAAGCAACCCTTATCCTGTAGACGGACTTGTGATAACATACGATGATACAGAATATGCCACAACAGGCTCTGTGACCGGGCATCATGCCACAAAAGCAGGAATGGCTTTTAAATGGCAGGACGAGAGCGCAATGACGAGGCTCGACCACATAGAATGGTCGTGTGCGGCAAGCACCATATCGCCAGTGGCTGTTTTTGAACCCGTAGACCTTGAGGGAACTACCGTAAAACGCGCATCGCTCTGCAACATCAGCGAGTGCCAACGGCTTGGCATCGGGGACAAAGGCTCAGAAATTGAAGTAATAAAAGCCAATAAAATCATCCCAAAAGTCATAAAGGTTATAAATGCCGTTGGCAAGCTCCACATTCCTGAAAAATGCCCCGTCTGCCACGAGGCTACAGCCATCGGGGAAAGCCAAAGCGGAACGCTTACCCTTCACTGCACAAACAACGCTTGTCCGGCAAAGCGTATAAAGAAATTTGCACGTTTCGTTTCGAAAGACGGAGTAAACATCGACGGCATCTCAGAGCAGACCATAGCCAGACTTATAAACATGGGATGGATAGGCGAATATGCCGATTTCTTCGATATCGCCACACATAAAGAAGATTTATCACAACTTGAGGGGTTTGGAGAAAAAAGCGCACAAAAGATTGTTGAATCTGTTGAAAAAGCACGTCATACAACAGCCCGCCAGCTGCTCTACGCACTCAACATTCCGCTATGTGGCGCCGATGTGTGCAAACGCCTGCTCTCGCAATATCCGCTAAATGAGCTTATAGAAAAAGCACGTAACGAGGCCGACGAATATCTGTCGCATATTCCAGGCATAGGGCCAGAGAAAGCCACAGCTTTTACCACATGGATGAAAAACGGCACGAACTTCGACATGCTGACAAATCTTCTCAAAAAACTTCAGGTAGAGGAAGAGCCACAGGCAGCAAACGGTGGCTCTCTATGCCAAGGCCTTACATTCGTCGTTACAGGCGACGTTCACCATTTTAGAAACCGCAACGAGCTGAAGGCGTACATTGAGAGCCAAGGCGGAAAAGTGACTGGCAGCGTGAGCAAATCTACATCGTTTCTCATAAACAACGACATAACATCCACTTCGGGAAAAAACAAAAAAGCACAAGAACTCGGAATAGAGATACTGTCGGAAGATGAATTTATAAAAAGATATTATGCGAATTGACATCATTACCGTACTGCCCGAAATTCTGGAGGGCTTCGTAAACGAATCAATACTTGCAAGGGCACAAAAAAAAGGACTTGCCGAAATACATCTGCACAACCTGCGCGACTACACTCTCGACAAATGGAAACGCGTAGACGACTATCCGTATGGCGGTTTTGCAGGAATGGTTATGCAATGTGAGCCTATAGACCGCTGCATTTCTGCGCTTAAGGCTGAAAGAGACTACGACGAGGTGATTTATACATCACCTGACGGCGAGCAATTTGACCAGCATGTGGCAAACGACTTGTCGATGAGGGAAAATCTGATTATACTCTGCGGACACTACAAAGGCATAGACCACCGTATACGTGAGCATCTTATCACACGTGAGATTTCCATTGGCGACTATGTTCTTACTGGCGGCGAGCTTGCCGCCGCAGTTATGACTGACGCCATAGTCAGAGTCGTTCCTGGTGTTATCGGAGACGAGCAGAGCGCACTATCCGACTGTTTTCAGGACGACCTTCTCTCAGCACCTATATACACCCGGCCGGCCGACTACAAAGGTTGGAAAGTGCCCGAAATACTGCTGAGCGGCAACGAGGCAAAAATAAAACAATGGGAAATGGATCAGGCTGTGGCACGCACAAAGGCATTGCGCCCAGACCTGTTAGGAGAATAAAATAATTTACGAATTTTGAGTTATGAATTACGAGTTATCGGCAAAGCCGATTTTGAATTATTAATTTTGAATTATTAATTCGTAATCGCAGCGAAGCAAGAATAATCCGTAACTCAAAATTCGTAACTCGTAATTCAAATCTTCCCGCTCCGGCAAAACTCATCGCCAAGGCGGAAGCCCTCCTCGTACAAAGCCTCAAGCTTGTCTGTATCTTTTTCCATACGCCCGACCTCCATTGGCCGTTGCGGACGTATGCATATCACGTCACCGCTATCTTCCATGCGCTCGAGAAGTTCCAGCTGCTCGTTGTAGAGTTTTATACGCCGGCTCAAAGCCACACGAAGCCGGGGATAATTGCGGTAAATAAACCGTGGCAGTTTTCGGTCTGGACCTTTACTGCGGTAGCCACGGTTGCGGGTGGCTACAACCACATTGCGCCGGTGTCCGGTCTCAATGGCGCGCATTATCGGTATGCTGTCAACAATACCGCCGTCAAGATACGGAATTCCGTCAACATCAACTATTTTGCTCACATAAGGCAGACTGCTGCTGGCACGGACGATATCGAGAAGCCGCTGAACATCTCCCGACTTCTCGGAGAGATATTCGGCATATCCCGTCTGGCAGTTTGTAACCACCATCTCAAACGTAGCAGGATTGGAAAAATACGCGTCGTAGTCGTAGGGAATTATCTCGTTCGGAAACTTGTCGTAGAGCAGTTGCGGATCAAATATGCAGCCTTGTGTTACAAGATGCCGCACACCAAGATAATCATATTTAACGAGCATGTCGATGTTGGAATATCTGGCACGGCGCGGCTGATGACTGATATACGACAGCCCGTTGCACGCACCTGCCGACACAGCGACGGTATATGCAAAATCAAACTCGTGTTTCATAAAGGCATCGAGCACTCCGCTTGTGAACACTCCGCGCATGCCTCCACCCTCTAAAACCAGTCCCGTATTTCTAATCATTTCCTAAAAATTAATGTCTGAAAATTGGCTCATATACAGCCTCCAGATGTATGTGCCAATGCGTTTTGCCGCTTTTTTGTTTATTTCTTATGCAAAGGTAACAATATTTTGCGGAAAAATGTGTAACTTTGCCAATGAATAATCCAAAAATCAATTTATAATGTTCAGTAAAGAGACCTACGTAAGCCGTCGCGCCGAGCTTAAGAAACTTGTAAAGGACGGCATCATAATACTTTTTGGAAACAACGACTCACCCTGCAACTATCCAAGCAACGGCTATTCGCCATTCCGTCAGGACTCATCGTTTCTATACTATTTCGGACAAAACCGTGACGGACTTGTCGGCGTAATAGACATAGACAACGATACAGAGACTCTCATAGGCGACGATATCTCTGTAGAGGACATCGTGTGGTTTGGCTCTGTTGACAGCGTTCACGACATGGCTGAGCAAATAGGCGTGGCAAACTCCGCTCCGATGAAAAATCTTAAGACCATCTGCAACGACGCTCTGAGACAGAAACGCAAAATCCACTTCCTGCCTCCCTACCGCTACGACATAAAGCTGCAGATTTTCGACCTTTTAGGCATACACCCTAACCAGCAGAAAGACAGTGCGTCAATGGAGCTGATAATGGCTGTGGTGAAAATGCGCTCAACAAAAGAGGCTCAGGAGATTGAGGAAATGGAGCGCGCCGCCGTCATCGGCTACAAAATGCACACAACGGCTATGAGCATGTGTGCGCCGGGAGTTGTAGAGCAGCACATTGCAGGCCGCATGAAAGGCATTGCCCACGGATATGGCGCCATGGAGAGTTTCCCGACCATACTCTCGCAGCATGGCGAGATAATGCACGGAAGTCCGTCTCTCAATCCGCTCGAAGACGGCAAGCTGCTGCTCGTAGACGCAGGAGCCGAGACCGTAAACAACTATTGCTCAGACAACACCAGGACAATGCCTGTAAACGGAAAGTTCACGCAGCGTCAGCTTGAGATATACTCAATAGTTGAGGAATGCCACGACTATGCGCTGAAAGTTGCCAAACCGGGCGTAAGATATTGGGACGTACACTTTGGAGTATGCCGGTTGATGACCGAGCGCCTCAAGGAGCTTGGACTAATGAAGGGCGATACCGACGACGCCGTGGCAGCAGGCGCACACGCTATGTTCCTCGTCCACGGACTTGGACACATGATGGGAATGGACGTTCACGATATGGAAAACCTCGACCAGATTAATGTTGGTTTTGACGAGGAGACACGCCCACGCCTCGACCAGTTCGGCACCAACTGCCTGCGCATGGGACGCCGCCTGCAAGAGGGGTTCATTGTAACCGATGAGCCAGGAATATATTTCATCCCGGCACTTATCGATGACTGGCACAGCAAGGGGTTACACAAAGACTTCATCAACTACGACCTGCTCGAGACATACAAGGACTTCGGCGGAATAAGAATTGAGGACGACCTGCTGATCACAAAAGACGGCTGCCGCTTCCTTGGCAAAGACCTGATACCGTACCACCCCAACGACGTTGAGGAATATATGGCAAAACATAATTTTTGAATTTTAAATTACGAGTTATTCTCGCTTCGCTGCGATTAAAAATTTGATAATTCAAATTAAAATAATTCAAAATCGGCTTTGCCGACAAACTGTAACCCATAATTCAAATTTACGTAATAAAATAACAACTAACAAATAATAACTAATGAAGAAAATGCTTACCTTGGCTCTCATGGCACTTATCGCCACCGGAGCCTCAGCTGCCGAAGAAAAAGACAGCGTAAACAAGAACAAACCGGTATTCACCACCATCAAGGAAAACAAGATTACAAGCATCAAAGACCAGAACCGCTCGGGCACGTGCTGGGACTACTCTACACTGAGCTACTTTGAGGCAGAGATTTTGAAGAAGACAGGCAAAACCTACGACCTCTGCGAGGCATTCGTAGCAAACAAGACTTACATGGACCGCGCCATTCAGGTTGTACGCTTGCATGGAGACTGCCAGTTCTCTCAGGGCGGCAGCTGCTACGACCCACTCTACTGCCTCCAGAACTATGGTATATGCCCTGAGGACGCAATGCCGTTCCCTGGAAGTCTTTACGGCGACTCTCTGAACAATTTCAACGAGTTCTTCAGCCTCATGGAGCCATACGTTGCAGCCATTTCAAAAAGCACTGCTAAGAAAATCTCCTCTCAGTGGAAAGTTGGCTTGCAGGGCATTCTCGACGCTTATCTCGGCGAGTGCCCGGAGACTTTCACCTACGAGGGCAAAACCTACACTCCGAAGAGCTTCGCGGCAAGCCTCGGCCTAAACTTCGACGACTATGTAACCATAACCAGCTACACACACCATCCTTTCTGGACACAATTTGCCGTTGAGGTACAGGACAACTGGCGCAACCCGCTGTCATGGAACGTGCCAATGGAAGACATGATGCGTATCATCGACAACGCTCTTGAGCAGGGCTACTGCATAGCATGGGGTGGCGACGTTTCAGAGGAAGGCTTCACACGCAACGGTCTCGCATACGCCATCGACTCAAAGAAGGCCCAAAGTCTCGCCGGCAGCGACATGGCACGCTGGCTCAAGCTCACCAGAACCGAGAAAACCAGCAAGCTCGACTCACTCGGCTGCCTCGTTCCCGAAATCACTCCTACACAGGAAATGCGTCAGGAGCGCTACGACAACTGGGAGCTTACAGACGACCACGGAATGCTGATCTACGGCCTGGCAAAAGACCAGAACGGCAAGGAATACTATATGGTAAAGAACTCATGGGGCGAGGCTGGCGACTACAAAGGCATCTGGTACATGACCAAGACTTTCATCGCAGCAAACACCATGGACTATATGGTAAACAAAAACGCCATTCCAAAGGATATCCGCAAAAAACTTGGTATCTAAAATTTAAGAGGAAAGAGCCACAGGCTTTTTCCTCTTTTTATCGCATAATTTTCCTCCCTAATTTTCTTCATTTTTCCCACTCCAAAAAACGCACGTGGCTTCAAGTGCCATCGCAAGCGGGTTCAAGTGCCAATGAAGCCGCTTGCGATGGCACTTGAAGCCGCTTGCGTTTTTATTAGGCAAATAACATGGGCAGAAAAAAATCAAAAGTAAGCCAACACTAAAACCTCCATTATTACAAGTTTCTTATAAAAAATATCTTAATGTTTTTTACCATTCTGCAAGATTTGCCTCAGCCTCTACAGCCTCCTCTGTCTCATCATCCAGAACCGCAAAAAAGTCGATACCCGTCATGCGCTCAACCTCGTCTACGGTATTCACATAGTCGCCCATCGGACGGTCGCCCTCACCATTTTTATATATAAAACCAATAGCCTTTGGTTTGCCTTTAAGACATAACACAACCTTGTAGAAAGCCTCGGGAACA
>OGLR01000165.1_pt1 | contig 39767 bp, 28 predicted proteins | sample 1572931 | NCBI WGS metagenome assembly OGLR01 (sample SAMEA2581997, study PRJEB24529) | metagenome | biome: Human gut stool | place: China | collected 2011 | reverse complement strand
GGAGTTTTGCTTAATGACATTATTTGGGCTATAGCCTAATCGCTGAATAGTTACTTCTGTGTATGATGCCGTTAAATATTGCAAAAAACGGAAACTGGGAACTTGTGCCGGAGGGGGGAGACTGGAGGGACTTGCCCGATGACGTGGCGCGCGATTACATGAAGGGAAGCTATCATCTCGGCGGGGGCAAGACAGGCATGGCCCGCAGATTCTCAATGGACGAGCCGAGCCTGACGTTGACTTGTGCTCCTGCCCAAAAGCAGACCGAGCGGTGCCATCCGTGGGAAACCCGCCCGCTTACGGTACGTGAGTATGCGAGAATATAGACCTTCCCTGATAATTGGCAATTCGCCGGCACTCTGTCATCACAATACAGGCAGATAGGAAATGCCGTGCCCGTAAATTTGGCATGGGCTATCGGCCGCTCGCTGATACGGATGTTCAATGAGATGGCAATGCTGGGATTGATTGACGAAAAGAACACCGGTGTAAAAGCTAAGCCATATAGAAAGCTTCATGGATTATTCGAAGGTATGGTATGCGAAAAGCCTGCTGAATATAAGAAAACACCTGCGCAATAGGAAATAGATGTTTTCTCAATTCAGATATTATACATAGCGGCTCTACAGCCTTCTAACCAATAAGTCTCGTGATGCGTTTGTGCAATTGCCGGGCTATCATGCCAATATGGAGGCAAATAGGGTTGCAGAGTGGTACTTTTGTGGCACAATATTGGGTTAAATATAGTAAATGTTTCACGTATATCAGTTTTTTAGCTTAATTTTGCACACTTAAAAATTGTTATTGAACTTAATATGAGTTTGACAAGTATTGCTGGCAAGCTATTTGTGCCGAGACAAAAGGAACTCCGCAGACATCTTGGCGAGGCTGAGCTGTTGCAGGACGGGGTGATGAGACACCTTGTCAGAAGGGCCGAGAATACGGAATATGGACGGAACCATCTTTTTGGAACCATCGGCGGATATGACGATTTTGCCAAGAATATTCCTGTTAACACATACGAGGAGCTGAAGGGCGACATAGACAGGATGAGACATGGCGAGAGCAATGTGCTTTGGCCGGGAGTGGTGAAATGGTATGCCAAATCGTCGGGAACCACCAACGACAAGAGCAAGTTTATACCTGTGTCGCACGAGGGACTGCAGAATATTCACTATCAGGGCGGCAAGGACGTCGTGGCTCTGTATCTGCGCAACAATCCGGACAGCCGGCTCTTCGACGGCAGATCGCTGATATTGGGCGGCAGCCATTCGCCCAACTACAATCTGGCTGGCTCGCTGGTTGGAGACCTTAGTGCCATATTGATTGAGAATATTAATCCGTTTGCCAATTTGGTAAGGGTACCGTCGAAACAGACCGCGCTGCTCAGCGACTTCGAGGTTAAGCGCGACCGCATAGCCCGGGAGACTATGACGAAGAACGTAACCAACCTGTCGGGAGTTCCGTCGTGGATGCTCAGCGTGCTGGTGAGAGTAATGGAGCTTTCTGGAAAGACACACCTTGAGGAGGTTTGGCCAAATCTTGAGGTCTTTTTCCATGGCGGCATAGCTTTCACCCCCTACCGCAAACAGTATGAGAAACTTATAACAAAGAGCGGTATGCACTATATGGAGACATATAATGCGAGCGAGGGTTTCTTCGGAATACAGGACGACCCGGCGGACAAGTCGATGCTGCTGATGCTGGACTACGACGTGTTCTACGAGTTCATTCCTATGGAGGAGTTTGGCAAGGAAAATCCTACGGTTGTGCCGCTGACAGGCATTGAGATAGGAAAAAACTATGCCATGCTGATTTCTACATCATGCGGACTGTGGCGATATGTAATTGGCGACACCGTGTGCTTTACAAGCCGTGACCCGTACAAGTTCGTCATTACGGGCAGGACAAAGTATTTCATAAATGCCTTTGGCGAGGAGCTCGTGATGGACAACGCCGAGAAGGGACTTGCCTACGCATGCGAGAAGACAGGCGCGGAGGTGCTTGAGTATACGGCGGCTCCAGTATATATGGACGAGAATGCCAAGTGCCGCCACCAGTGGCTCATTGAGTTCTCGCATGAGCCGGAGAGTCTTGACGAGTTCGCAACATTGCTCGACAGAAAACTGCAGGAGCTGAACAGCGACTACGAGGCCAAGCGCTTCCACGACATAACGTTGCAGCACCTTGAGGTGGTTAGGGCAAAGCCGGGAATTTTCAATGAGTGGCTGAAGTCGAAGGGCAAGCTCGGCGGACAGCACAAGGTGCCCAGGCTGAGCAACTCACGGCGAAATATAGATGAGATTCTTGAACTGATGAACGGATGAGCAAACCTTCTATGGCAAAAATAACAGGCAGGCTTGCAGCAGCCTTAATGATATTCCTTTTTGCCGCTTGTGCAAGAATGGGAAATCCCGATGGCGGATGGTACGACGAGACTCCGCCAAGGGTTGTCGGAGCCTATCCAGCTGATAAGGCCACAAGCGTGAAGACGAGGAAGGTGTATATAAATTTCGATGAATTTATAAAAGTCGACAATCCGACAGAGAAAGTCGTGGTGTCGCCACCCCAGATAGAGATGCCGGAGATAAAGGCGCAGGGGAAAAGAATTATGGTGTCGCTGCTTGACTCGCTGAAGCCAAACGCCACATACACCATAGATTTCTCTGACGCCATTTCTGACAACAACGAAGGAAACCCCATGGGAAACTATACCTACAGTTTCTCCACAGGAAGCGTCATTGATACGCTTGAGGTTGCCGGAACCGTACTTGCCGCCGCCGACCTTGAGCCTGTGAAGGGTATACTCGTCGGTCTGTATGCCGACATGGCAGACAGCGCATTCAAGACGAAGCCCATGCTCAGGGTGTCGAGAACCGACAGCCGCGGACACTTCGTCATAAAAGGCGTGGCATCGGGCAGCTACCGCATATATGCGCTGCAGGATATGGACGGCAACTACTGTTTCAATCAGAAAGCGGAGATGCTGGCATTCGGCACAGATACCATAATTCCTACTTTTAAGGCCGATGTGCGCCAAGACACGCTGTGGCGGGACTCGCTGCATATTGACCTTATTAAGCAAATTGACTATACCCACTTTCTGCCCGACAATGTTTGTCTGAGGGCTTTCAACGAGACTGTTACTGACAGGTTTTTCCTAAAAAGCGAGCGTAAGGAACCCAACCGCTTCAGCTTGTTCTATAGTTATGGCTCCGACTCGTTGCCAAAGCTGCGCGGACTGAATTTTGACATCAATGACTCAACATTTGTCATTGACGCATCTGAGAAACTTGACACCATAACCTATTGGCTCACAGATACGGCACTGGTGAACACCGACTCGCTGGAGATAGAGGCTACGCATTTTGTCACCGACACATTGGGACAGCTGTACGAGAAAATCGACACATTGCAGATTTTTGCCAAAACATCATACGAAAAGCGTATGAAAGAAAAGCAAAAGGAAATGGAGAAATGGCAAAAGGAGCAGCAAAAAAAGAAGAAAAAAGGTGAGCCGTACGACAGCATTCCGCCTGTTGAGTTCCTGAAATACAATATGAAAGGCAACAGCCTGGATCCCGATCAAAATGTCACGCTCTCATTCCAGACACCGCTGAGAACAGCCGACGAGACTAAAATACACCTGTATTCCAAGCCGCCGAAAGACTCACTGTGGTATGAGGAAAAATTCGTGTTCGAGAAGCTGTCACCACTTGAATATCAGCTCAAGGCCGAGTGGAAACCTGAATACGAGTACAGCATGGAGCTTGACAGCACAGCCTTCATTGACATTTACGGTGTATATTCAGATAAGGCAAAGCAGGGAATAAAGGTCAAGGGGCTTAGCTCGTATGCCACGATAATGTTCACGCTGCAGGGCATGGAGGGGAAAAATGTGGTATGCCAGCTGCTAAACAACTCCGATAATCCGGTAAAGGAGCAGAAGACAAATACAGGAACCGTGCAGTTTTATTTTGTAAATCCCGGAACATATTATCTGAGGATGTTTGCCGATGAGAACGGTAACGGCATTTGGGACACAGGATGCTATGACGAGAAACGGCAGCCTGAGCCCGTTTACTATTACCACGAGGAGATAGAGTGCAAGGCTAACTGGGATTTCACGGAAACATGGAACCCCACGGCACGGCCTCTGAATATGCAGAAACCAGGAAAGATAACCAAGCAGAAGACTGACAAAAAGAAAACGGTAAAGAGCCGCAATCTGGAAAGGGCAAAGAACCTCGGCATCGAATATATCCCGAAGGTTATGTAGAACCGTTACATGTAACGGCCGCAGGCAAGGTACATATAAAGGTTATGAGGTTATGAGGTGAAAAATGTATTCTCACCTAAAAATATAATTATATGAGCAAATTAAAAACATTATTGCTTGTCGCAATCCTGGCACTCGCCATCTGTAATACAGATGCGCAATGTACATTTAAGAACACGGCATTCAAGTCGGGTGAGTTCCTGACATACAACCTGTACTACAACTGGAAATTCGTGTGGGTAAAGGCTGGAACGGCTTCTATGTACACTGTACAGAGCCGGTACGACGGAAAGCCGGCATACCGGTCAAGCCTTATAACGCGTGGCAACGAGCGTGTCGACAACATGTTCATATTGCGCGACACGCTCCTGTGCTACAACTCGCTCGATCTTGCCCCGCTCTACTATCGCAAGGGCGCACGCGAGGGCAAACGATATACCGTTGACGAGGTTTTCTACAGCTATCCAAACGGAAAGTGCCAGGTGCGTCAGCACCGTCAGCACAGCAACGGAAGCCACAGTTGGGAAAAACACGTTTACGATGACTGCATATATGACATGTTGAGTATTTTTCTGCGTGCCCGCTCGTTTAATCCTGCGGGATGGAAGAAAGGCCACGACGTGGACTTCCCCATTGCCGACGGCAACGGACGCACTCCTGCCAAGATACGTTTTCAGGACAGATGTACCATAAAGGCCGACAACGGAAAAAAATACAAATGCCTGCAGCTGTCGTACATGGAGCTTGAGGATGGAAAATACAAGCGCATAGTCGACTTCTATGTCACCGACGATAAAAATCATGTGCCCATACGTCTCGACATGTTCCTGAGGTTCGGCTCAGCCAAAGCGTTCCTTGTCAATATGAAAGGGCTGCGAAATTAACAATGTAGGGCCGCTACATGTATCGGCCGCAGGCAATAAAATATATTCAGATAAAATACAAATTAATAACATTTAGAAATTTAATTAAAATGGAAAGAAAAGTTGCTCTTATTACAGGTATCACAGGACAGGACGGTTCCTATCTTGCCGAATTTCTTCTTGAAAAAGGATACGAGGTGCATGGCACAATCCGCCGCTCGTCAGTAGACTATCGTGAGCGTATCGCACATCTTGAAGGTACACCGCATTTTCATCTTCACTACGCCGACCTCGGCGACTCCATGAGCATTCTCGGAGTTGTGGGCAAGGTGAAACCGACGGAAATCTACAACCTTGCCGCACAAAGCCATGTGCAGGTAAGTTTCGACTCTCCTGAGTTTACCGCCGATGTCGATGCCGTAGGCGTTTTGCGTATTCTCGAGGCTGTACGTCAGCTCGGCCTGAAAGATACCTGCCGCATCTATCAGGCCTCGACATCCGAGCTTTACGGAAAAGTTGAGGAGGTGCCGCAGAACGAGAACACACCGTTCCACCCATACAGCCCATACGCCGTTGCCAAGCAGTATGGTTTCTGGATAGTAAAAGAATATCGTGAGGCTTACGATATGTACTGCTGCTCTGGTATTCTGTTCAACCATGAGAGCGAGCGCCGTGGCGAGACATTTGTCACACGTAAGATTACGCTTGCCGCAGCACGTATCAAGCAGGGCAAGCAGGAGAAACTCTATCTCGGCAACTTGTCATCGCTCCGCGACTGGGGATATGCCAAGGACTACGTTGAGTGCATGTGGCTCATCCTTCAGCAGCAAAAGCCTGAGGATTTCGTTATTGCCACAGGCGAGCAGCACAGCGTGCGCGAGTTCTGCTACTATGCTTTCAAGCGTGTGGGAATAGAGCTTGAGTTCAAGGGTGAGGGCATTGACGAGAAGGGTATCGACAAGGCGACCGGAAAGGTGCTTATCGAGGTTAGCCACGACTTCTACCGTCCTACCGATGTAGTAAACCTTTGGGGCGACCCGACCAAGGCAAAGGCAAAACTTGGCTGGAACCCTTCAAAGACAAGTTTCGAGGAACTCGTAAATATCATGGTAGACAGCGATATGGCAAAGGTTGCCTCCGACGGAGCAGCTGAGAAGGTACGTACCAACCTTGCCGAATATCTCGAAAAGGGTATTGTGAAGTAAAAATCGAAAACCTTATAAAACATCAGGGGAGTGTCAGCTTAATTGTCTGCCGCTCCCTTTTTTCTGTCTTTTATAATATTAATCTCTGTCTATTATAATATTATTTTTTGTCTTTTATAATATCAAAAAGCCCTTTTATAAGGTTAATATCCTCCTTTAACTGCGCCAAAACGTTCAAAATTCTCACCTTTTGGCGCATTTAAGAGTCTATAATGCGCCAAAACATTAAAATTTTCACAGTTTTGGCGCGGTTTAATTGGTTTATTATTTCTAAACAAACTATCGTGGACTTGCTATTTTTAAAATAAAACCGTTGGCATCATTATGTAAAGTGAAAATAATTCGTTATATTTGCGGTCAAAATAGAATACTGATGATAAAAGATATATTAGATAAAAATAAAGCGGTTAAGCCAGGTTCAAACGAACTTGAGATACTGAAAGAACATTTTCCTTCTTGTTTCGACAAAGACGGAAGTTTTGACATTGTAAGATTTCAAGAATACCTGAAAGATAAAGTCGATGTAAAAGATGAGGGATACGAACTGCGGTTCCTTGGTAAGAACTATGCACGTATGCTTGCATCGCTCGATACTACAACTGTTATTGTTCCTGACGAAACACATAATTCATTGCCAGAGAACAAGGACAGTAAAAATATTTATATAAGCGGTGACAATCTTGATGCCCTAAAACATCTTCTGAAATCATACGCTGGGCAGATAAAGTGCATCTACATTGACCCACCATATAATACAGGCACAGACGGTTTCGTATATAACGACAATTTCGGTTTTACAGCAGATGAACTTTCTGTAAAACTCAGTATTTCTGTAGAGAAGGCGCAACGCATTCTCGACCTTACACGCCGTGGCTCTGCATCTCATTCTGCATGGCTGATGTTTATGTTGCCACGCCTTCTGCTTGCCCGTGACATCTTAAGTAAAGACGGTGTAATTTTCATGTCTATTGATGATAATGAGCAGGGGAATCTGAAACTTCTGTGTGATGATGTTTTCGGTGAGGAAAATCTCCTCGCTCAGATTATTGTTCAGGCTAATAAGCGTGGACAAACATATAAACAACTTGCAAAGACACATGAATATTTATTAGTCTATTCCAGAACAGAAGATGCCATTGTCCGTGAATTGATTAAGGAATTAAACGGAAATATAAAAACGGATTCTATCAGTGAATATACTGAAAGAGAATTAAGAAATAGGAATCCTAAGTATGGGAGATTTAATCGTCCAAATCTTTTTTATCCCATTTTCGTAAATCCTAATGTAATTGATGAAAATGGTTATTCACCTGTATCTTTGGAACAAAATTTAGAATTCCCCATAGCAGTTATACCACACAATAGTGAAGGTGAGGATAGTTGTTGGCGTTGGGGAACAAAGAAATTATCCAAAAATAATAACTCAGATACAATGCTTAGCAATGTTGTTGCACGCAAAAAGAATACAGGTGAGTATGGTATATTTGAAAAATACAGAAAAGGAACCTATAAGGCAAAGACAATTTGGACAGAAATTGAAATAATAGATGACAACGATGATGATGACACAATAGATGATCTTACTTGGGATGAAACTGGTGTGATTACGGAACAAGGTACAGTTGAACTGAAAAAATACGGAATGGGGGAATTATTCGATTTTCCTAAGCCTACATATTTAATAAAAAAAGTATTATCAATTGGTTCAGATTTAGATTCTATTTGCCTTGATTTCTTTTCGGGATCTGGAACATTAGCTGACGCTGTAATGCAATTAAATGCAAATAAAGGAACACGTAGTTTTATCGCTGTACAACTGCCAGTAGATCTACAAATCAAATATGATAATGCTTCGGCATCAGATAAGCCTAAGATAAAAAAGGTATTAAAATTTCTAAAAGAAAACAATTACCCTCTCACCCTTGATTATATTGGCTATGAACGAATCAAACGTGCTGCAAAGAAAATAAAAGCAGATAATCCACTCTTCCATGGTGATCTTGGCTTCCGCCATTTCACCTTAAAAGAACCGACAGGTAAACTATTGAATAAGATTATCAAATTCGACAAGGATTCTGCTTTTGGAGATGATACTTTGATGAACGAATTCGGAGTACCAACCATTCTTACAACATGGCTGGAACGTGACGGATATGGACTGACGGCTGAATATAAGGCGCTGAATCTAAACGGCTACGAGGCTTATTATATCGACAAGCATCTGTATCTGATTAATCCAGACTTAACAGACGATGCAGTAGCCATGATTCTCGACAAGTATCAGACAGAGGCGGAGTTTAATCCTCAGAATGTGATAATCTATGGATATTCTTTCGGATGGAGCGAACTGCAAAGTCTTAAAGACAGCCTTATGTCTATTCAGGCAGGAGAGAAGAATTTGCGTATAAACTTTGAGACACGGTATTGATATGGAACTGGTACTTCAATCTTCATTGCCACATCAACAAAAGGCCGTTGATGCAGTTGCCGATGTCTTTAAAGACACTTGGATAAAATCGCCATTGAATTACTATTCAAATCCCGAAATCACAATCTATCGTGACGGTGTAGGCGATAATATCCGACGAATTCAAAGCTTAAATAAAATTCCGCCAGAACATGGAGGATATACTCACGATATGACGTGTCTAAATTTTGACATAAAGATGGAGACAGGCACGGGAAAGACATACGTGTATGTTCACACCATGTATGAGCTTCATAAACGCTATGGAATTAACAAATTTATTGTAGCCGTACCCACTTTGCCTATCAAGGCTGGAGCAAGGCAGTTTATGGAGGATGAGTATGTGAAACGTCATTTCCGCGATGTCTGCGGATATGATGCGGAAATTGATCTTCTTACTCTTGAACCGCCAAAGAAGAAAAAGAAAGGACGCCAGTATTTTCCTGCAGCGGTAAGTGAATTCGTAAAAGGCTCATGTCAGGACACGAAGAAAATTTATGTCCTTTTGGTTAACATGCAATTGCTCAAGGTCGCACAGAATTATATTCTGAGTCGTGATGATTATGGCAGTGTCTTGGAGGGCTTCTATCGTCCATACAATGCGCTTAAAGCCACACGTCCGTTTGTGATTATTGACGAGCCTCATAAGTTTTCGCGTGAGCAAAAAGCTTTCGGTATCATACAGTCAGAGATTGCACCTCAATGCATCATCAGATATGGAGCAACTTTCCCAGAGACAACTATCGGAAAAGGCAAAAATAAGAAGACCATCAAGGATTATCAAAATCTCTTGTATGACCTCAATGCCTGTCAGTCGTTTAATCAAGGACTTATAAAGGGTGTGGCAAAGGAGCATTTTGAGCCTACTTCTCAGAGAAATGAGAAAATAAGGCTTGTATCTGTTGTTAAAAATGTCTCGGCATCGTTCCAGCATATACAAGAGGATGCACCAACACGAAGTTTTCAGCTTTGTGTGGGTGACTCCCTTTCACAGATTTCAGAAAATCTCACAGGTATCACCATCCTGACGATAGACAAAAACTTTATCGAACTCTCAAACGGTTTAATAAAAACTGTAGGGGAAGAAATGAAGGTGGATGTATTCATGAGTTCCTATCAGGAGCAGATGATACGCCTTGCTTTGGAAAGACATTTCGAGACAGAACGGCATAACTTCAGCAATAGGACTTTCCGAATTAAGACACTCGCATTGTTTTTCATAGATGATATAACTTCATATAGAAAAGGTGATGATGGTAAGAACCCATATGTACTTGAGACGTTTGAACGGTTGCTAAAGGAGAAACTTAAAGAAACCATTGAGAAACTTTCAGAGCAAGAACGACCTTATCGTGAATATCTTGAAGCGAGCCTGAAAAACATTCACGCTTGTCATGCAGGATATTTTGCACAAGATAATAGTTCTTCTGACGAAAGCATTGCAGAGGAAGTGAATGATATCTTGAACGGCAAGAAACAACTGTTATCGTTTGAGGATAAAGAGGGTAAGCCAATGCTACGCCGATTCCTCTTTTCAAAGTGGACATTGAAAGAAGGATGGGATAACCCAAATGTGTTTACAATAGCAAAACTACGTTCAAGCGGTAGTGATAATTCTAAGCTTCAGGAGGTTGGTCGTGGACTGAGACTTCCTGTTGACGAATGTGGCAACCGAATATCCAACGAGGAGTTCACACTCAATTATATTGTGGATTTCACAGAGGCAGACTTTGCGAAAAAACTTGTTGACCAGATTAACCTTGAAGTTCCTGAGTCTGTTGTGCTTTCTTTTGCAATCATCGAGCAAGCTGCACAGAAATTGGGTACAGATGCCAATTTGTTGTTTGCGGAGTTGTTGACCAAGAGATATATTGACGGTAATTTCAATATCATTCCAGAAAACAGGAACCAATTCTTTGAAGAGTATCCCCAGTTTAAGTCTGGATTGGATAGCGGAAAAGTTAAAGACCGTAATAACAGGACATCACATCCAATAAAAATCAGAAAAGCTCAATTTGAGGAGTTGCGTGAACTTTGGGAGAAGATAAACCAAAGATACACGATATGGTATGAGAATCTGGATTCTGAAATTGATGATGCCCTTGACAAGATTTTTGCATCTGAAGAAATCTTTGTCGATAGAGTAATTTCAAGTCGCAGAGATATAGTTGTCAGCAATGGAGAGCAGATGACTTCTACGACCAATGGTGGAGTTCAATATGTACTCAATCAGGCATTGCCCTATGGCGTATTCTTGAAGCGTCTGTCAGGTGTTACAAATATTCCCATCAGAAAAATTCATGAGGCTGTCTGTAGATTTGCGTCTAAAGGCAAATTGAAGGACTCGTACTTTAACGAACAGACGATTGCTGCAATATCTCAGGCTTTCACTGATTGGAAAATAGAAACTCTACAAGGTCGTTTTAACTACAAAAAGACAAACGGCTCTGTTGGTGCCACGGCTCTGACTTATGCAGATGGAACAGTGAAGGATGATATAGCTCAAGGTCGAATTGGTGTAAAGATCAAAGAAGGTGACCCTGCAGAAAAGTATCTGTATGATACAAAAGCATACGATTCTCCTCTTGAGCTTGATGATATAGAGTCAGATATCGATTCTGGACTTTCTGGTATAGCCGAAGTTGTTGTCTATGGCAAGATACCACGAAGCAGTATAGCAATCCCTACAATAGCCGGAGGCACATACAGTCCCGACTTCATGTATGTTGTAAAGAAAACAAATGGAGAAAAAGAACTAAACATAGTTGTAGAGACTAAGGATGTTGAAAATAAATCAACTCTCCGTGGTGTGGAGGAAGCCAAAATCAAATGTGCTGAGATTTTCTTTAAAAATCTCTCTGCACAAGGGTATAATGTGCATTTCCGCACACAGCTAAACAATAAAAAGATGCTGCAAATAGTAAAAGATGTTGTAAATAGTTAGCAAATTAGATATATCATGGTAAAGAAAGATATAAATAGTCAGCCATTTCCTGAAGCTACAATGTTAAAACTTGACATTTTTCGTAGATGTTTTAGAGAATGGTTTCCTGTGTTTGTTCATCATTCAAGCGTAAAGCGTATTTTTATATATGATATGTTTGCTGGAAGTGGGACTGATTCTGAGGGAAATCCAGGATCTCCCATAATTTTATTAGAAGAAGCCAAAGGTAACGAAAGGCAGCATTGTGAGGCTTTGGCAAAAAATGGTAAGTCTGTGGTTTTTGGATTCAATGAAAAAATTACAGAAAAGATGGAACTGCTTGAAAAAGCTAAAGATAATTTTCTCGCAAGATGTAATTCAACCTGTTCTCTTAGGAAATGTGTCTATTCAAATGCTATTTACTGCAAAGCTGCATCATTTGAAGATATTATGAGGAGCGAGACTTTCAGCACTATCCTTGCAAACAAGAATTATGCAAAGTTTGTCTTATTAGACCAATATGGCTTTTCTCAAATTACCAAGGATGTGTTTTTGAAGTTGGTGACTTCTCCATTAACGGATTTTATTTTCTTCATATCTTCATCATTTATTAAACGATTCAAAGATCTGGATGTTGTTAAGTCATATATTAACACTAACAAACTTGCCTTTGAGGAGAAAAAGCCAAAAGATTGTCACAGAATAATAGCAGATTACTTCCGCAATTTGATTCCCACGGATAAGGAGTATTATATCCATCATTTTACAATAAAAAAAGGAACGAATTACTATGGATTAATCTTTGGAACAAGCCATACTTTAGGTATGGAAAAGTTTGTAAAGGTTTGTTGGGTAGAGGATAAAAATTCTGGTGAGTCAAATTGTAACATAGATAATGATTTTGAGAAAGGCTCTTTGTTTTATGATCCAGTAAACACAACAAAGAAAATAAGAATAAAAGGAGAATTAGAGCAGTTGATTATGAACCGCAAGATAGAATCTAATATAGAAGGTCTGAAATGGGTATTGTCTAAAGGTTGTGAACCAAAACTTTTTGTCGAAGTAGTAACTACCCTTTTTAAGCAAAAGAAAATAGACTTTTGCGGGAAGTTCAATAGACAAAGTACAAATATCCATAAAGTCGAAAAATATAATATTGAAGTATTATGAAAACTACCAAGATAGAATGGACTGATAAGACTTGGAATCCGATTACCGGGTGTACAAAAAAGTCTACAGGTTGCCAGCATTGTTATGCAGAAGTGATGGCTCGTCGACTCAAAGCGATGGGGTTAGAGAAATATGCTAATGAATTTGCTGTTACACTTCATGAAAAATGTCTAGATGAACCTCTGAGTTGGAAAGGTAATCATAATATATTTGTATGTTCAATGAGTGATATTTTTCACGAAGACGTACCATTTGATTTCGTAGATAAAATGTTTGATGTGATTAAACAAACACCTCAACATCGCTATCAGATTCTAACAAAAAGAGCTGAACGAATGGCAGAATATTTTACGACACGAGAAATTCCAGAAAACGTTTGGCTTGGTGTAACTGTTGAGGCAAAAGCAACTCGTTTCAGAATAGATTTATTACGCAATCTACAGGCATCTGTAAAATTTCTATCTTGTGAGCCATTAGTGGAAGATCTAGAAGAATTAAATCTGAAAGAAATTGATTGGGTTATTGTCGGTGGCGAAAGTGGACCTAAAGCCCGACCTATGCAAGAGTCATGGGTTTTAAATATTCGCAAACAAGTTGAAGAACAAGGTGCGCGTTTCTTTTTCAAGCAATGGGGAACATGGGGAGCAGATGGCATTAAGCGTAACAAGCATGCCAATGGTAAGCTACTCAATGGTAAACTAATACAGGAAATGCCTACCCCTTGAGCATCCCCTAAGTACCCCTCAAGTTGGATTGCTTATTATAAAATCTATAATGCGCCAAAACATGATTTTTTCATTAGTTTTGGCGCATTATATTTGGTTTGCTGGTATTCAGAGGGGAATTAGTTCTTGTAGCTGTCGAGCCTCTTCTTGCAATATTCCTTGAAGTCGTTCCAATGATAATATGGGGCGATGTCGGTTTTGACAGGTATTGCCGCCTCGTCCTCGTTGTGGAGAAGTTTGAAGATTATGTCGCCAGAGCCTTGTTTGCGGTAAAATACGAACTGGAGGTTGCATGCCATCGGGAATATGCGGGAGTTGTACCATTCCTCATCGTCAAGTTGACATACGAGGGGCATTACCATGGTATCGTGTCCGTAGCGGAGTGTGACACCCGGGTGTTGCAGTTGCAGGCAACTGTCAGCCTCATGTATAATCATGTTTAGAAGATTGCGCTGGCTGAAAGGCTGAGTGCCTCCGTTGAGAGGTGACGGCCCGAAGTTGATATACCACCATGCGTTGTTGCGCAGCCACATATCGTAAATTTGGTCTTCATCGAACAGCTCGTAGAGCGAGATCTCCTTACGCAGCTCGGTGCTCTGCATGTTGCTTGCCAGTTTGAAAAGGTTGTCGCAGAGCCATGAGGCATCGATGCTGTCGCGCCAGTAGCTTTCGCCGGTGAAGAGTTTCCTCATAGTCTTCTCATAGTTCAGGTGACGGTCTGAGAAGGCGTTATAGGCGTCTTTTACCTCCTTGGGCATCCGTTTTGCAAACAGCTCCTTGTCGTCGAAATTCATATACCACATATCGTGCTCGCTTGCGTCGTGGCGTATGTCAAGACTGGGGTTCATGGCCTTCAGCTGTTGGAGTGCGTTCTCCATTGAGAGAATGCATCTTATAACGGTCGTCGATTTAGCGTCTATGCGCACATTGCCTGCGAACACCTCGGGAAATCTCTCATACATTCTTTTTGCTATGCCTTTGTGTTGCTCCGCGCCGCGTAGTGTCAGCTCACCGTCGCGTCTCCAAGCCTCTTCCTTTATTCTCCTTACTTTCTCCATAACCTCTTCTCCCTTTGCCGTGAGCACTCCTTGGTCTTTGGCTTTTTTCAGAATGTTGTATGGCCTGTCGTAGTCGCTGGTTCCGATGAGGTACCGTGAGCCATGTCTTCCATAGTGGCTGATGTAGAAAGGCTCGTAGCCTTCCGGGGCTGGCGTGAGAGCTTTTTGTGGCCCGGGATAGGCGACATAGTTGCTGCCAGACATAGTGATGTCTTGTTTAAAATCTTTGCGTGCCTGCTGTGCGGATATTGTCAGATTCAGCATGAGGGCAAAGACGAGTAACAGGTTCTTTTTCATAGTGTTTTACGTTATGCAATCTGTTTGTATTATTTTGCAAAATTAATAAATTTTCTTTAATAACCACTTTTTCCTGCAAGATATAATGCATATTTCTTTTATTTTCTCATTAGTTTAAATAAAATTCTTACGCTCAAGAATGCACATACATTTGCATTCTCTTCGCTTAATCGAATTTTTGCACTATCTTTGCAGAAATTAGGCTGCGCTCGGCAATTTGAAAAAATATTTTCATTGCGCTCGCTTGCGCTAATTTTGCAGAAAATGCTAAAACCGTAATATCATGGCACGACAACCTGTTTGGTACGATGATTATTGGCTGTTGTTGATGCAGCTGTATCTGAAAAAGCCCGTCGGAGTAAAACCGCTATACAGCAAGGGGCTTGTAGACCTTGCCATGGAGCTTCATGTGCATCCGCGCTGTCTGCGCCGCATGATGATAAGGCTTGACGAAATGGAGACTCCGGGTATCAAATCAATGCTTGAGCGCTATGCGCGTAATCCCCATCGGTTGACAAGGGAAGTGGAGAAGTTGCGCGGCATGTCGGGATTTGGCGACTCAGAATCGTTTTATGAAGGTGTAGAGGTCAACGAGAGTTTCGAGAAAAGTTTCAGACCTTTGCCAGGACATGAGCCTTTAACAGAGGTAATGCTCATGCTTATTCTTGACCTCTATTTCAGACTGACGCCGCAGACCATGGTTACAGAGACACCAGAGGTTGCGGATATGGCAAAGCTGTTAAGGATTTCTTCTGCCATGGTTGTACAGGCATTGAGGGCATATTGTCTTTGCGACCCTTGCCTGAACATCAAGAGCATAGAAGACAATCCTTTTATGGAGCCTTGCAGGATGGTGTGGACACAACATGCAAGCATGGAGCCAAACGAATTGTCAGCCAAGGCTGAGGCTCTAAAAGATTATTTTTTGTAACTTAATATATTGCGGAGCCTGCAGACCACTATGAATAGCGGCCGTAATCAATGTTGGCAAATATGCAATATGTGTTTTTTCGTTTACGTTTATTGTTTGCGGCCGCTATTCATAGCGGCCCTACAGGAAAAAACAAAACTCCGTATTTGTTTTGCTATTCCGTTTGTTTGCACTGTCTTTTGATAAGATAGGCTGCACTCAGAAATATAAAAGAAAAAATGCGGTTTTTTCTTTTATATTCCATTCGTTTGCACTATCTTTGCAACATGGCGCAGAAACTTACCTTAACGCAAGAGCAGAAACTTGCACAGCAACAAAGGCTAACACAACAGCAACTGGCTGTAATCAGAATGGTGGAGATGCCTATAGCCGAGCTCGAGGAGAATATAAATGCCGAGCTCGACGATAATCCCGCACTTGAGAAGGACTACGACAATGTAGACGATTCTCAATGGGAAGATGCTGTCGGTGGAGGAAATGAGGAAACGGAGGAAAGAGACGATATAGATAAGGTGCTGAGCGATATCGGGCAGGACGATGAGATGCCGCAGACGTGGACACGCAACGATAAGGACAATGCCGAATACGAGGAAATGGTTTACGGTGACTCGTCATCGTTCTACGATAAATTGAAAGAGCAGATGGGCGAGCTTGAGCTTACGGAGCTGCAGAAACAGATAATGGAATATCTCATAGGCTCGCTCGACGACGACGGCCTTCTGAGAAAAGACATTGCGACCATAGCCGATGAGCTTGCCATATACAGTTATCTTGATGTCGATGCGGCGCAGATAGAGCAGGTGCTCAAGATGTTGCAGGATTTTGATCCTGCCGGAATTGGAGCCAGGACTCTTCAGGAATGCCTGCTGCTACAGATAGAGCGCAAGGCTGACAGCGGGGTAAAGACACAGATGAGGAGGGTGGTGTCAGACTACTATGATGAGTTTACGAAAAAACACTGGGACAGAATAGCCGACGCTCTTAAACTCGACGAATTTCAGGCAGACAAGCTAAAGGCTGAGTTGAGACGTCTGAACCCAAAGCCCGGCGCATCGCTTGGCGAGACTGTAGGGAGAAACGTAAACCAGATTACTCCCGACTTTATTGTAGATACAGACGATGACGGAAATGTCAGCTATGGACTTAACCGTGGAGAGGTACCCGAGCTGAAGGTCTCACGTGATTTTACCGATATGGTGGAGGCCTACAAGGGCAACAAGGAATCGATGAACCGCCAGACAAAAGAGGCACTGCTCTATGCCAAAAGCAAGGTAGACAAAGCGAAGGCATACATTGAGGCTATAAAGCAGCGGCAACATACGCTGAACGCCACAATAAAGGCAATCGTGGAATGGCAGCACGACTTTTTCAGGGATGGCGACGAGAGCGAGCTGAAGCCTATGATACTGAAAGATATTGCAGAGAAGACAGGACTCGACATTTCTACCATAAGCCGGGTTAGCAACATGAAGTATGCGCAGACACGGTGGGGCACATTCCCGCTGAGGTTTTTCTTCTCCGACTCCTATACCCTTGCCGAGGGAGAGGACGTGTCGACAAGAAAAATAAAACTTGCACTGAAAAGCATCATAGACCAGGAAGACAAGAAGAAACCGCTAAGCGACGAGGCTCTTACCGAAGCCCTTGCTAAAAAAGGATTTCCCATAGCACGGCGGACGGTATCGAAATATCGTGAGCAATTAGGGCTGCCTGTGGCAAGATTGAGAAAAGAATGAGGAACGTAGGGCCGCTATGTATAGCGGCCGCAAACAACGAATGCAAACAATAAAAAACATATCACAAATGATATTAGCCACCATTACTTGCGGCCGCTATACATAGCGGCCCTACATCCTTATCATAATTAATTTTTACAGTTTCTCGTCTTTATTCCAAACACGCATACGGCGCCAATAACGAGGAATACGCCCGCCAGGGATATCATCATAGGCTGGTTGGCCGCGCCGCTTGCCGTTGCGGGCATAAATCTCAAAATCGGGCCGCCAATAACGGCTGCCACAATCTGCGGCAGACAGATTGTGCAGTTGAACAGGCCGAGATATGTGCCCATGTGCCCACGGCCCTCAAGAGCGTTGGTAAGCAGCGTGAACGGATAGGCAAGAACAGCAGCCCAGCCGCAGCCTATGAGCACGAACGACACAAACAGCAGGTATTGGTCGGTTATGTATGCCATTGACATGAAGCCCAACCCGCCAAGGACGAGACTTAGCGAATAGCCCAGCCTGGTGCTCCTGATATAAGGAATAACCACAGCCCACACCACAGAGCCCAAAGCCTGCACCGCATAGAGAATGCCAACCCAGTTGCCGGCAATCTGATAAGCCTCGGACTTTGTGTCGAGGTCGCCGTTGAGAATAGGCGTGTCGAAAGCGTTCAGTGCTACGCAGCCGTTGGTGTATGTCCACATAAACAGGAACGCCGCCCAGCAGAAAAACTGCACCAGTCCGATAGACCAGAAGGCCGACGGAGCCTTTACCAGCAGCCTCAGCATGCCCGGCTCACCGGCACTGGCGGCAGCCGCCTCGCCGCTCACGTTGTATTCATTATATTCTTCCGGTGCCCATTCCTTAACCTTCACGGTGGTGTAGATGACACAGAGAATGAGGATAAGCGCGCCTATGTAGAACGAGTAGATAACGCTGTCGGGCACCACGCCCTCAGGGGCGGTGTTGCTGATGCCTATCCATGTGAACAGGAACGGAAAAATGAAACCAACGACAGAGCCGGCGTTGCACAGAAACGACTGTATGGAGTATGCCTTCTTCTTCTGCTCCTCGTTCACCATGTCGCCCACAAGCATCTTGAACGGCTGCATTGCCATGTTGATGCTCGTGTCAAGAAGCATCAGCATGAGCAGGCCAAACAGCATCACTGCCGACATACCCGCCCACAGCACGGTTGTGCCGTCAAGGTGCAGCGAGCCGGCATTTGGCAACAGGCACATAACGGCAACGGCAACCGCCGCGCCAAGAAACAGATAAGGTATGCGGCGTCCCCAGCGGCACCATGTGCGGTCGGAGTATTTGCCAACCAGCGGCTGCACTATCATGCCCATAAGCGGAGGCAAAATCCAGAAAAACGACAAAGAGTGCGGATCGGCGCCGAGAGTGGCGAAAATACGCGAAATGTTGGCTGACTGAAGGGCGTAGGCTATCTGCACTCCGAAAAATCCGAAGCTCAGGTTCCATAGTCCCCAAAAGTTCATGTTTGGTTTCTGTTTCATTGTATTGATAGTTTTGTTTTAAAATCGTTAATTATTTACCCTTGAAAAACGCAAGCGGGTTCATCGGCACTTGCAAGCGGGTTCATTGGCACTTGCAACCGCTTGCGTTGCCACTTGAACCACATTTCACTTTTTGCGCTGATTTTCCACATATTTTGCCACAATCTCAAAAACTTTTTGGGCTCACCGTCGCCGTGCTCTACCTTGTTGTTCCACGCACCACAAGCCGGGTTCTGACAATCCGCTTGTCGATCTGGGTTGCCAGCAGCTTGCCCTCTATGCGGGCTATGACGATGTTGGCAGCCTCCTCACCCACCACTTTGCCACGTTGCTCCACTGTTGTCAGCATAGGGTCGCAGGCTATGGCCCGCTCGCCGTTCGTAAATCCGCATATTGAGATATCTTCCGGTATGCGGTAGCCCAGACGTTTTGCAGAATACAGAATGCCGATGGCGGTATCGTCGTTGACAGCGAAGAAAGCGTCGGGAATGTCCTCCTGGTCTAAGATCTCAGGCGTGATGATCTCCGCATCGGCCCTGTTGTCGCATATACGGAAAAACCGCTCCTCGGGCTTCAGTCCACGTTTCAGAAGTGCGTCCCTGTACCCGTTGTATCTGTTTTTCGAAATTTCCATGCTCATAGGCGAGCCGTAGAAAGCAATCTTGCGGCATCCCGTATCAATAAGGTGGCTCACAGCGGTATATGCGCCCATATAGTCGTCGACAACCACACGGCTTGCGTTTACGCCCGTCGATATACGGTCGTAGAAAACCAGCGGAATGCCATGGTCTATAAGTTTCTGGAAATGGTCGTAGCGGCATGTGTCCTTGGCCTGCGAGACTATCACGCCACTGACCTTATGGTCGAAAAACGACTCGCAGATTTTAACCTCATTGGCATACCGCTCGTTGCTTTGCGCCACCATAACAGTGTAGCCGCACGCCGATGCCTCCTCCTCTATACCACTCAAAACAGAAGCAAAGAAATAGTGAGGCAAATTCGGGATTATAACGCCTATGGTCTTCAACGGCCTGCGCTTGCTGTTGCGCAGACTCTCGGCAATGAAGTTTGGAGAGTAGTTGTGCTGGCGTGCATACTCTTTAATACGGTTCCGCTGCTCCTTGCTTATCCTCGCACTGTCTTTCAGCGCGCGCGAGACCGTCGCCACCGATACCCCGAGATCGTTGGCAATGTCTTTCATCGTTATGGGTGTCAATTCTTTCATAGGCGTATGTTTGATTTTTGTAGGGCCGATTGTATAGCGGCCGCAAAGAAAAATGCAAATAAGGGCAAAGAGAATGCATTCCCAATTTGCCGAGTGCAGCTTTTCTTATGCAAGAAACGGTTGCCATTTGGTTGCGCCTTTCTTGCGGCCGCTATACATAGCGGCCCTGCAAAATCCACCGACTCACTTACTTGCGAAAAACATATAATATATGTCTTTGTCTGACTGACTGCAAAATTAAGCAAAATGCACAAATATCCGGTTTTGAAATTTACATATTATGGGACATTTGATGCGCAATCGATTGCACAGAATAAATAACGCTTTTGCCTAAAAAAAAGTACATCTTCACATAAATAAATCTAATTTTGCAGCGTGAAACACTAAACAAACAAAAAAAGTGCAGGAAAAGTCACATGCTTGTGCAAAAGGTTTGTGAAAACAGGCATAAAAGCCAATAAAACCAAGACGATTATTATCAAACAACTTATATATTTGTAATAACTAAAAACTAAAAAAGATGAAGCAGGTAAAAACTACATTGTCTCGAAGAGCCCTCACGCTTGCGTGCGGTCTCGCTCTTTCTGCGACAGCGTTTGCTCAGCAAATGATTGTCAAAGGACATGTGAAAGATGCTACCGGTGAGCCGATTATCGGTGCTGCTGTTCGTATCGACGGACAAACAGGCAGTACTGTTACCGACATCGACGGTAACTTCTCTATCAAGGCCGACAAAGGCGCAACTGTCACAGTCACCTACATCGGTTACGAGCAGGCTCAGGCCTCAGCCTCTAACGACATGGTCATCACCCTACAGGAAGACAACCAGTCGTTGAAGGAAGTTGTCGTTATCGGTTACGGCGTCGCTAAGAAAAGCGACCTTACAGGTTCGGTAACAGCCTTGAAACCAGACTCTAAGAACAAGGGTGTTGTGGTAAATGCCCAAGACCTCATGCAGGGTAAGATAGCCGGTGTTAACGTTACAGGCGACAGCGGTGAGCCAGGTGCCGGTACTCAAATCCGCATCCGTGGCGGTTCGTCACTCAACGCATCCAACGACCCATTGGTAGTTATCGACGGTGTACCTATGGACAACAACAAAGTAAACGGGAGCTCAAACCTTCTGTCTACCATCAATCCGCAGGACATAGAGTCGTTCAACGTTCTCAAGGACGCATCTGCCACTGCCATCTATGGTAGCCGTGGTTCAAATGGTGTCATCATCATCACAACCAAGAAAGGTCGCAAGGGACAGAAACCAACCGTTTCTTATGCTGGCAACCTCACCGTGAGCAGCAAAAAGAAAACTCACGACATGATGGACGGCAACCAATACCGTGAATTCGTAAAGGGAATCTTTGGTGAAGACTCTGATCCATACAGAGCACTCGGTACGGCAAACACCGACTGGCAAGATCTTATCTACCAGACAGCCGTAAGCCACGACCACAACCTCACCGTTGCAGGCTCGGTAAAAGACGCGCTTCCTTACCGCGTATCTGTAGGCTATACAGGTCAGCAGGGTATTTTGAAGACATCAAAATACGACCGCTATACCGCAGCCATCAATCTTAACCCGTCACTTCTCGATGACCACCTGACATTGAACCTCAATGCCAAAGGCATGTACTCGGAGAACAAGAAAGCAAATACAGATGCCATTGGCGCAGCTGTTGACATGGACCCGACTCAGGACCCATACTCTTTCACTTCTCCTTACCACACCGCACTCATTGGCGACAGAATGAGCCAGACCTTGACAAACTTCGGAGGTTTCTTCGAATGGCCTACATCTGCATCTGACCTTGGAGATGCACAGTGGGGATTCACAAAGCACAAGGATGCCACAAAGAACCCATTGGCTCTTCTCTACGGAAGCGACCAAAAGCAGACTGCACGCTCATTCATCGGAAGTGCCGACATCGACTATAAAGTTCACGGTTTCGAGGACTTGCGCCTTCACGCAACTCTCGGTCTTGAGATTGCAGAGGGTAAGGACAAGAATACTTGCTACCAGTTTGACCCAAACAACATGTACTATGGCGGAAACTCTAACAACAAGAACCTGAAGCGCAACGAGCTTCTTACCACATACGCACAGTACTACAAGGACTTCAACAAGAACCACCACTTCGACGTAATGGCGGGTTACGAGTATCAGCACTTCTTCTTCAGATACAACAATAGCTGGATGCAATATTATCCTACAACAGCAGGCGACAATGCCGGTAAGGTGTTCAACGACCAGCCCGACTTCGACAAGTACGAAAACTTCCTCGTATCGTTCTTCGGCCGTGCTAACTACATCTTCATGAACCGCTACTATCTGACAGCTACTGTACGTCGTGACGGATCATCACGTTTCAAGGATCACTGGGGAACATTCCCGTCGTTCGCACTTGCATACAAGATTAAGGAAGAGAAACTATTCCAAAAAATGGACTGGCTCTCAGACCTTAAGTTGCGCCTTGGCTATGGTGTTACAGGTCAGCAGGAAGGCATCGACAACTACCTCTGGATAACCCAGTACAAAGTTGGTGGCCCTTACGGATACTACCCAATGGCTGGCGATGGCAAAATTTACACAGCCAAGTACTTCAACCAAAATCTTAAGTGGGAAACAACCACCACATACAACGTAGGTATCGACTTCGGTGCCCTCGACCAGCGCATAACAGCAAGCGTCGACTGGTACTACCGCAAGACAAAAGACCTTATCAACAACGCTCCTGTAGCTGCCCTCTCTGGTTTTGCCGACATGGGTCTGCAGAACATTGGCTCGCTCAAAAATACTGGTGTTGAGGTTGCCCTCGGATGGAAGGCTATCCAGACAAAAGACTGGTTCTGGTCTTTGAACTATAACTTCACATACAACAAGAACGAGATTACCGACCTTACAGGCGTTTCAGAAGGTGGTCTGCCTGTTCTCACTGGTGCCAACATCGACCAAAGCAACAAGGTTCTCGCACATCAGGTAGGCTATGCAGCAAACTCATTCTATGTTTACCAGCAGGTTTACGACAAAGATGGCAAACCTATCGAAGGATGCGTTGTCGACCGCAACGGTGACGGCGAAATCACAGAAGGCGACCGCTATCTCTACAAGAACATAGCAGCCCCTGTAACTATGGGTCTGTCTTCACGTCTGGAATACAAGAACTGGGACTTCGGATTTACCCTCCGCGCAAGCATCGGTAACTATGTCTACAATAACTTCGACCAGGCTAAGCGACTCACATCTGAAAATGCTATCTGGGCTCAGAGCGCATATCTGCCAAACCGCCCAGTCACATCACTGCACTGGCAGTCTGACCACAACACATCCAAGCTCACCGACTTGTTCGTTCAGAACGCATCGTTCCTGAAGTGTGACAACATCACTCTCGGCTACAGCTTCAACGACCTCTTCGTCAAGGGCTTCAGCGGACGTGTTTATGCAACTGCCTCAAACGTGTTCACTATCACCAAGTACGACGGAATTGACCCAGAAGTTGGCAGCGGTATTGACAACAACCTCTACCCACGTCCGTTCTCGTTCATCTTCGGTCTGAACCTCAATTTTTAATCAATAAAAAGGATTTAACATGAAAACATTCAATATAAAGACTTTGGCTCCTGCCGCCTTGACTCTTCTCCTGGTCGGTACCACATCTTGTACCGGTGACCTTGACTCAGAGCCAATAAGCCCAAAGATTGATACAGAATTCAGCAACGACGGTTTGTTCAACAAGTGCTATGCCGTGTTTGCAATGGCAGGTAATGGTGACGGCGATAATGGTGATGCCGGCTCCGATGTTAAAGGCTATAGTGATGAGGGTATGACAAACCTCTACCGCCTTATGTGGAATGCCAACGAGCTTACCACCGACGAGGCAATCTGCGGATGGGGTGACAATGGTCTCGACCAGCTTGTCGTAAACACATACGATGACTCCAACCAGATGATGAAGGCATATTTTGCCCGCCTTACCTTGGGCATTTCCTCATGCAACCAGTATCTTGCCGTTGCAGGAGACGCAGATGCCACCAAGACTGCAGAAATTCGTTTCCTCCGTGCCATGCATTATTCTATACTCATGGACGCATTCGGAAACGTTCCTTTCTCTGAGACACTCTCAAAACCTGTACGTTATACAAGAGCTGAGATGTACGACTGGCTCATCAACGAGCTTACAACCAACGTAGAGCCAAATCTTTCTGAGGCTAAGGCAAAAACTTCTGCCGAAAGCAACTATGGCCGTGTAGACAAGGCTGCCGCATGGTTGCTTCTCGCACGTCTGTATCTCAATGCTGAGGTTTACACAGGTACAGCACAGTGGGAAAAGGCTAAGGAATATGCCAACAAAGTTATCGGTTCCGACTATCAGCTCAACAAGAGAGGTGTAAACGGATGGAGCGCATACCAGATGCTGTTCATGGGCGACAATGGCGAGACCGATGCCGCAAAAGAGGCTATCTTCCCAATTCTACAGGATTCAAAGAATATCCGCAGCTACGGAAATACTCTGTTCCTCATCGCATCTACTTTCAACGACAAGATGCACGCCAATCCTTTCAATCTTGAAGCCATCAACGGTTGCGTTTCTGCTGCATGGGCTGGTAACCGCGCCCGCAAGGAGCTTGTTCAAAAGTTCTTCCCGACAGGCAATGTTCCACAAGTTCCATCATACGAAATGCCAGCCCACGCTGGCGACGACCGTGCCATATTCTGGGGCTACTCTGACGATGAGAAATCACCTGTCACTCTTGAGAACACAAAGATTTCTGACTTCAAGAGCGGTTATGGCGTCTGCAAGTTTGTAAACTTCAAGACCGACGGTTCAACAGCCTACAACCCATCTTTTGCTGATACCGACTGCTTCTTCATGCGACTGGCAGAGGCTTACCTTATCCTCGCAGAGGCTGACGCACGTCTCAACGGCAACAAGACGACATCTGTCGGAACTAACGCTATCAACGAACTCCGCTCACGTGCCAACGCTTCAGTACGTGCAGAGTCTGACTCTTATTCTCTCAGCGATATCTGCGACGAGTGGTCACGCGAGTTCTATTTCGAAGGATTCCGCCGTACTACACTTATCCGTTTCGGACGCTTTGGAGGCTCAAACAACTACAACTGGTCATGGAAGGGTAATGAATTCGCAGGAAAGAATTTCGACTCTTACCGTAACATCTTCCCAATACCTGTAAGTGAGCTTAACGCCAACAGCAACCTGCAGCAGAACCCTAACTATTAATTTAATTATTTTTTATCATGGGCGGCAAGCCCTACCACTTTGTGGAAAGGGCTTTGCCACCCGATATATAAAACTATTAATCGTAACGCAATATGAAAAATATATTAAAATCAATGTTGCTGATGGCTGTGGGCATAGTAGGCTTCGCATCCTGCTCTGACGACAGAGACGACAATCCAAGCATCGTCTCACCTACCACATTCCATCTCAACACTCCAGCACTTGCCGACCAATATCTGGACTTGGCAAATTCTGAAATCGTAGAGCTGACTTGCTCTCAGCCAGACTACGGTTTCCCTGCTAACACCCAGTACACCGTACAGGTATCACTCGATGAGAATATGGCCGACTACAAGGAAATTGAGCAGAATTTCAAGGGTGCCAAACTTCAGGTAAATGCAGGTCTTTTGGCAAGCACTCTTACATCATGTGCTCTTGAGCAAGGAAAGACAGAAGCCGACTTCCCGATGGATATTCCTGTTTACATCCGTGTTCGTGCCGTCATGACAACAGTAAGCGGCGCACCTATCGAGGGAACAGAAATTCTTACCGACAACATCGTGAAACTGAGCAACGTTCACCTGCTGTTCTCTCTGCCTCCTGTAACTACACCTTCAGAACTCAACATCGTTGGTAGTTTCTGCGGATGGGATTGGGGCAAGAGCCTTACCATGGTTCAAGTAAATGGTGCCGACAACATTTTCTGGCACATGGTTTATATCGACGGACAGGGTATCAAGTTCAACCAAGAACGCTCATGGGACGAAAACCAGATTGGCTATGCCGGCATTACCGTAGCAGGCGACCTTGCTAACGAAATAGTAGAAAGCGAAAGCGACGGCAACATCGCTTCCAATAAGCCAGGATGGTATCTTATGATTGTTACCTGCGGTGTAGAAGGACGCAACGTGACATATAACGTAGAGTTCAACAAGCCTGAGGTTTGGCTCATGGGATCATGTATTGGTGATACAGACTGGGGTGAGCTCAATCCAAACGCTCTCTTCACTGTTCCGACAACTGCAGACGGTGACTTTGTATCGCCTGCATTCACAGGTGTTCCTGCAGCAGACCAAGGTGTACGTGCATACGTAAAGATACCTGGACAAGACTGGTGGAAGTCTGAGTTCATGGTATTCGACAAGAAGCTCATCTACCGTGGAAATGGCGGCGACCAGGAGCGTGTTCCTGGTGCTATCGGTCAGAAACTTTACATCAACTTCGGTACAGAAACCGGTGATATAAAATAAACAAGCCTTTTCTGGTGGGATTTATTTCCCACCAGAACAAAAGAAAACCATAATCATATAAAAACATAGACAATATGAAAATCTTAAAATATATGGCTTTCGCTCTTACAGGTATGCTAATGGCATCTTGCGGCGAAGACTTTGACGACTGGGCTTCTCCTCAGTCATATCCACAAGAAGATGCAATAAAACAATTCCCGGCTACAGTGCTACCGCAGCAGAAGGTGCTGTTATTGACATGACGAAGAACCCCACCACTGTTAAGATTGTAGAATTCAGTGGCGATGAGCTTCCGGAAGGTTTTACGCTGAAGAATATCCGCATCGCCGCTACCCCAGAAGGTCTTGAGGGCGCAAAGGAAACAGAGATTGACCTTGCCGATGACGGAACCGTAGACGCAACAGTTCTCAGCGACCTCACAGTAGAGACTTTCGGTCCGCGCCCTGTTCAGCGTGTGTTCAACTGCAAGGTTTTTGTTGACGCAGTAAAGGATGGACAGGCCGTTCTCATCAAAGCCGGCACAATACAGGTAAAAGTCACTCCTAAGGCTCCGCAGATTTCAGATAACTACTATGTAATAGGCGAACCTTCACAATGGGATCCTACTTGCGCAACTCTCAAATTCACGCATAGTGATAAAGACGTGTATGAAGACCCTATTTTTACAATCACAATACCTGTAGTCGACAATGACGGCGATGGTGACATGTGGTTTGCTATCACTGATGACATTACACAGCAGATGAATGACTGGAGCTATGTGTTCGGATGTGCAGAAGGTAACGGCAAAAATTCTGAGACAGGAAAAATTAGCCGCCGCTCGTCACTCTCTGACGATGGTTCGTTCAAGATTGCTGTTGCAGACGCAGAGCTTATCAGAATCACTCTCAACATGATGGACTATAGCTATAAGATTGAGAAGCTTTCAGCTTTGCAATATTTCTATGTAGTTGGTACACCTAACGGATGGAGTGCAGATAATGCCTACAAAAATATGTTCTACACACAGGATGCAACTACTTACACCTACACAACAAAATGGACAGGTGCTTGGGACTTGAAGGTTTGGGATGCAAACTCTCTTGGAAACTGGGACAATGCTTGGGGTACAGCTGTTGACGGTGACGGCTCAGCAAGCGGAAGTATGATTAATTCTGGCGCGCAGTCGTTCCAGAGTCCTGAAGCTGGTTTCTACACTCTGTCTATAAACAAGAAGGACATGAGTTATACATGGACACGCCTTGACAACCAAAACCCGACAGAATACACCTCTGTATCTCTGATTGGCGACTTCAACGGTTGGGGTGGTGATGTTGACCTGGAGCAAGTTGCCGCTCACAACTGGTTTGTAGAATACACAGTTCCTTCAAATGGCGGCTTAAAGTTCCGTGCTAACCATGCTTGGGATACAAGCTGGGGAACATCCGATAAGGAGACAGCTATTGGTGATTCTTATTACTTGCCTATTGGAGGAGAAAACATCAACGTTCCTGCCGGCACATACCAGTTCTACCTGAACGACATCACAGGCGAGTGGAATATCGTTAAAAAGTAATTGTAGCTTCATCAAGCATAATTGAGAGGATGTGTCAGTTTTACACATCCTCTTTTTGTGTCCAGCAGGTATTCGCTATAGCGGCGGATACCTGCTTTTCTCAGCTTGGCAACAAACTTGCCTCACATCCTAACGGCCACAGGACTGTGAACTTACACCATTGCATGACTGTATAAGAAAGACTTGAAGTTGACGAGAATACAATGGAATTGGCTCAAAAATGTGATTTTAATGTTTTTTTAGGCTCATTTTGAACCGATTATTGGATAAAAATCAATATATTTGCAGCAAACTTCAACTATAAAAAGACATTAATTATGAACAGCAATCCAAATCAAGTAATCCGATTCGACTGGGCTATGAAACGTCTACTCCGCGACAAGGCAAACTTTGCCGTGCTGGAGGGCTTGCTCACCACACTGCTTTGCGAGAAGATTGTCATACAGAAACTTCTGGAGAGCGAGAGCAACCAGGAGACGGAATATGACAAATACAACAGGGTAGATATGCTGGCGGAAAACTCCAAGGGAGAGCTGGTGCTGATAGAGGTGCAGAACAACAATGAGTACGCATATTTCCAGCGCATGCTTTTCGGAACTTCAAAACTTGTTACAGAATATATCAACCGTGGCAAGGGATATGAACATGTACGCAAGGTGTACAGCGTAAATATCGTATATTTCAATCTTGGATGCGGCACAGACACCGTATATCACGGCAAGACTGAGTTCCGAGGAATACACAACAACGAGCTGCTGAGGCTCTCACCGTTCCAGAAACAGAAATTCAAGGTGGATGATGTCAGCCAGCTATATCCAGAGTATTACATCCTGAAAGTGAACGATTTCAACCAGGTGGCAAAAACTCCACTTGAGGAATGGATTTACTATCTGAACACAGGAGACATTTCGCCTACAGCCACGGCACCCGGCCTGAACGAGGCACGTGAGCGCTTGAAGTTAGCCCGTATGAGCAAGGATGAGCTTTCTGCTTATTACCGCCATCTTGACAATGTGGTTATTCTAAAAGACAATATCTACACGGAACGTGAAGAAGGACGTGCGGAAGGGCGAGCCGAGGGACGTGCGAAGGAGCGTATTGATATTGCGAGAAATCTCAAGACAATAGGCCTGAATACTGCTGACATTCAAAAAGCCACGGGATTATCGATAGAGGAAATAGACAAACTCTGATAATGAAATTAAAAGCTTTATTACTCACATTGACAGCGGTATGCGCCACTACCGCATCAGCACAGAAACTGCTTGGCGGTGATATATCATTGCTGCCCGAATATGAAAAAAAAGGAACTGTTTACCGCAATGCTGCAGGAACGCCTGTCATTCCTTTAAAGTTTTTCAAGGACAATGGCTGGAATGCCATGCGCGTACGGTTGTTTGTAAATCCTGACAAAGCACCACAATCCAACAAGGACGAGGGTGTATGTCAGGATATTCCTTTTGTCGCAAAACTTGGTCACAAAATCAAAAAGGCCGGCATGCAGCTCATGCTCGACTTTCATTATTCCGACACATGGGCTGACCCAGGGAAACAGTTTATACCTACAGAATGGACAGATCACTGTGTCGATGCATTATGCCGCAAAGTGTATGAGCATACGGTGGAGGCACTAAAAGCGATGAGAAAAGCCGGTGCCGAGCCAGACATAATTCAGGTTGGAAACGAGATTACCAACGGCATGCTGTGGCCCGTAGGCAAAATAAACCACAATGACTCTGACGACTGGAGCATACTATGCAAAATGATAAGCAGCGGCATCCAAGCCTGCCGCGAGCAGTGTCCTGAGGCACGCATAATTATTCATACAGAAAAGGCGGGCGACTGGGATATTACACATCGCTTCTACACAGAGTTGCAGAACCACAAATGCGACTACGACATCATAGGACTGAGCTACTACCCCATGTGGCACAGAAATGTCGGTGTGCTTGCCGCCACTCTCGACTCTTTGCAAACAGTTTTCCCCGACAAGGAAGTGATGATTGTGGAAACTGCCGGATATTACTCACACGACAATGATAAATGGGCAAAGCCCGAGCTGTATGCGGAGTTCTATCCTATCTCACCGGCAGGACAGGCAATGTTTACCAAAGAGCTTGTAAGTGAGCTGCGCCGTCATAGTAATGTGACAGGACTGTTCTGGTGGTTCCCCGAAGAAAACGCCTCAGGCAATAATGTTACCGAAGGGTGGCTCAACCGTGGACTGTTCGACAACCACACAGGACGAGCATTGCCGGCATTCTATGAATTTAAGAAATACAAGTAGTCAAGAAAAGATCATGTGCAATCGTTTGCACATTGGTGTCAAACAATTCATAGAAAGACGAGAAAGGAATATAGATAAAAAAACGTATCTTTGCAGCATAACTAAAAACTGACATAATGAAAAAAATTTACTCACTGGTTGTTGCACTCCTCGCAACAATGAGCATGCAGGCACAGGGATGGCCCACACGATATGGCGGTGTAATGCTGCAAGGTTTCTCATGGGACTCTTATGTAGATACCAAATGGACAAATCTGGAAGCGCAGGCTGATGAGCTGTCGCTGTATTTCGATCTTATTTGGATTCCTCAGAGCGGCAACTGCAACACCTCATACAACAACATGGGCTATATGCCGGTATATTATTTCAACCAGAACAGCTCGTTCGGCACAGAAAGCGAGTTGCGCTCTATGATAAGCACTTTCAAGTCGAAAGGCACCGGCATGATAGCAGATGTTGTAATCAACCACCGCAACAATCTTGGCAACGGAGGCTCGTGGACAGATTTCCCGGAAGAGACTTACAATGGTGTGAAATACCAGATGCAGCCTTCAGACATTTGCGGCAACGATGACGGCGGCAAGACAAAAACATGGGCAACACAAAACGGACAGACTCTCGGCAACAATGACACAGGTGAGGACTGGTCAGGCTGCCGCGACCTCGACCACTCGAGCCAGAACGTGCAGAATTGCATCAACGTATATCTGAAATATCTGCTCAACGACCTTGGCTATACAGGCTTCCGCTATGACATGACCAAGGGCTACGCAGGCTCTTACACCGCAGCATACAACAAAGCTTCTGGCACCAGGTTCTCTGTCGGAGAATATTGGGACGGCAACGTGACAAACCTTAAAGGATGGGTAGACAGGACGAAAGATAACGGAACCATTATGTCTGCCGCTTTCGACTTCCCGTTCCGCTACACTGTACGTGATGCCGCCAATACCGGCAACTGGGCGAAACTTGGCAACAGCAGCCTGATGAGACAGCCGGGCTACAGCCAGTTTGCCGTGACTTTCGTAGAGAACCACGACACCCAATACCGCTCGGCTACAGAGCAGCAAGACCCAATCAGAAAAGACACATTGGCTGCCAACGCCTTCATGCTCGCCGTGCCTGGCACACCGTGTGTATTCCTACCCCACTGGAAGGCTTACAAGCAAGAGATTAAGGGAATGATAGACCTGCGCAAGGCTGCAGGCATCACAAACACAAGCACATTCTCAACTTTACTGTACGATGCGAGCAAATACGCAGTCGCTGTCAACGGCACAAACGGCAGTTTGGCAGTTGCAGTTGGCAGCAACGCAAATAGTTTTTCACATAACGACTATGTAAAAGTCGTCGACGGCTACCACTACGCATTACTTTTGGCAAAAGCATCTGAAATGGCATGGGCAGACAAGGCTTCCGGTACATACGGGGATGCCATAAACGTAATGCTTACAGCCGCATCTACAAACAACAACGCTAAAATAGTTTACACTTTGGATGGCAGCGAGCCTAAAGCTACAAGCAATCCGTCGGCAAGCGGAACCATCGTGAAAATAAACGCAACGACAACCTTGAAAGTGGGGCTGCTTGTGAATGGCATTGTCAGCAAAGTTATCACACGCAACTACACAATAAAACCATTCGTAGCCCACAAAGCCACTGTATATCTGAAAGTTCCAGAATGGACACCCGTATATTTCTATGCATGGGACAACACTGCAAAGAACACCCAGCTATTAGGCTCATGGCCGGGAACAAGGATGACGGAAACTGTAGAGAAATATGGCGAGAAGTGGTACAGCCACAATTTCGACATCAATGCCAGCGGTTATTCGTTCAACATTATCTTCAACCAGGGTAACGGCAAACTGCAAACCGCCGACATCGGACCGATATCAGAAGACACATACTTCGAGTACACGGAAACGGCAGGCGGCAGACTGGTTGTCAAAGATATTACACAATCCATCACATCGGGCATCAACAACGTCCATGCACCCGACAAAAACGTCAACGACAACAATTGGTACACCATCAACGGCATGCGCATAAATGGCATTCCAACACAAAAAGGTATATACATACACAAAGGAAAAAAAGTAGTAATAAAGTGAAGAACGAAGAGTGAAGAGTGAAAAACGAAGAGTGAAAAACAAAGAATCAAATACCCAAACATTAATGGAATTATTAGTTGAAGCTAATGGATTCTTCACTCTTTGTTCTTCACTCTTCACTTAAATAACATAATTATGACAGAAGAATTTATACTGCGAATATTCATAGCGGCACTGTTGGGTGGCGCCATAGGCTTGGAAAGAGAATACCGTGCCAAGGAAGCCGGCTTCAGAACCCATTTCCTCGTTGCCCTTGGCTCAGCTTTGTTTATGATACTGTCCGTACACGGCTTTGGCGAGGCGCTGAATAATTATCCCAACGTGTCTCTCGACCCGTCGCGTATAGCCTCGCAGGTAGTTACAGGCATAGGTTTCATAGGAGCCGGAACTATAATATTCCAAAAGACCAATGTAAGGGGCCTGACCACTGCGGCAGGTGTATGGGTTACGGCTGCCATCGGTCTTACCTGTGGTGTGGGAATGTATCTGCTCGCCACGATTGCAACAGCCCTCGTCCTCGTCGGACTCGAGGCTTTCAACGCCATCCTAAGGTGGATGAACTCAAAAAGAGGAAAGGAAGAAGAATAAAAAAGAACGTTTTATAAAAGACAGTTTTTTAAGTGTAGGGCCACTACATATAGCGGCCCTACATATTACAGAGTTACGGAATTTCCCCGTTAATTGCCTCCAAGGGGCTTAAAGTTTGCATCACTCCTCATGTTGTCACCGTTTATGGTTGTTTCCCCGTGCGCATAGACATGGCCAAGAGTGGTAATGGTGAGTTGCTTCTTGAAGTCATTCAAGGCAAGCGGAGTTGTGACATGAACGGTGCGTGTTCCGCCTGGCAGAATGTCGAAATAATTGTCAGAGAAGAAGTTGTCGATGCCCTCAAGAGAGAAAAACACGCCACGCGCGAAGATATCAGTAGTTACTGTCACGTCGTAGCCATCACCGGCAGCCTCAACTTCGGTATTAAGCCTCGGAGCTGTGAAATTCATATATTTCTGCTTATTGGCGTATGCTATGTTTGTATAGGTCTTTCCGCCTGTGGTGTGGACTTCAAAGGCAAAGTATGTGGACATAAATGGCATTTTATGTGGACATAAATGGCAAAGTATGTCCACATACTTTTCGGGGGGCAAAAAGGCTCATTTTTGGCACATCAGGCTCACACGTGACAACTGCAGACAATTATTATCAATCCACAACCGTAACCTCATATACACGGCTCGCATACTCCCCATCGAGAGGCACCTCGAAGCCAACATTCATGAGCATATCGCCCGTAGCCTGCTTTCCGTCGAGATACGACGGTGATTTGCCCTCAGGAACGCTTAGCTCACGGAATCTATAGGTCTTTGTGGCATCCAAGCCCTGCATTGTAAATCTTGGAATAACCTGATTGCGGAAATGCTCAAGCTTGTAGACAAAAAATGCCGCCTTATTTTTCTCAGGGCTAACGTACATCAGCGATGCCACGCCTTTCTTATCGTAAGGAGATATAAGCCTATAGAGGTCGCCGAACTGTACGACTGGACGAATGCGCTTGTAGTCGGCTATCGCCTTACGTGAGAATGCTTTTTCCCCGTCGGTCATTGACGACGGCAACATTTCCATGCCGAGGCGACCCGTCATAGCTACATCGAAACGGAATTTCAACGGCGTTATTCTTCCTGTCTGATGATTTGGCGATGCACTGACGTGCTGTGCCATGCAGATGGAGGGATAGAACAGCGAGGTCCCCCACTGCATATATATCCGCTGCAAGGCATCGGTATTGTCGCTGACCCAGATCTCATCGAAATAAGGCATTACGCCATAGCTGGCACGGCCGCCGCCACCACCACACGCCTGCATAACCAAATCAGGATATTTTGCACGGATACGCTGAAGAGCACTCTCAAGACCACGATGATATGCAATGTTGACCTCCAATTGATTCTTGTCGCCAAGATAAGGCGAGCCATAGTTCATGGCCTCCACATTGGCATCCCATTTTATATATGCTATCTCGGGATATTCCCTCATAAGATTATCCACCACCGATACCACAAAATCCTGAACTTTAGGATTTGCCATATCGAGAAGGCTTTGTGTGCCACCTCTACCATATCTAATATCACGGTTCTTCACCTGCATCATCCAATCGGGATGTTTCTCGTAAAGCTCGCTGAGAGAGTTGGCACTCTCAGGCTCAATCCAGATACCGAATCTCAAGCCATTGCTTTTTGCAGCTTTTATGAGGCTCTCTATGCCGTCAGGCAATTTCTCACGGTCAACAACCCAATCACCGAGTCCGGCATTGTCCTGCTTACGTGGATGTTTGCTGCCAAACCATCCGTCATCCATAACGAACAGCTCACCTCCAAGGTCTGCGAAGTCACGCATCATCTCCGTCATCTTAGCCTCATCGACATCAAGGTAGACACCTTCCCAGCTGTTGAGAAGAATATCACGCTGCTTGTCACCTCCGTGTACAGCACCATTTCGTGCCCAACGGTGAATATTGCGGCTCACGCCGCCCATACCCTCCTTGCTGTAAGTGACAGCCAAACGTGGAGAAGAGAATGATTTGCCTCCAGCAAGATGATACTCAAACATTTCGGCACTTATACCAGCCATCAAATTGTGACAATAATTATTGTCTGTGTCTATTCGGATCTCATAGTTTCCGCTCCAACACAACACGGCACCAATGGTTGCGCCACTGTTCTCAGACGGCTTGCCGTCGAGTGAAATCATCACTTCAGCATGATCAAGATGAGCATTGCGGGCACCGTCAAGATTTTTTATAGTCTTCACACCCATATTGAGAGGCTCACTGACGAGATTGCACTCTGCTGTCCATGCGCCATGCAGATGGCTTACCCATGCGTCACTGCGGCGAAAAGGCAGGTTGCCAGAATCAAGCCGACGGATAGAGAACGCCTTTTTACCTGTATTTGTAACCTCACTCCACATTTCGATTACATCATCATGTGTGATAGCAAGGTAATTTAGTTTGACAGTTACAGGATATTTCCGATCCTTCATTATAAGAGTTGTAAGCGTTCCACGAGGTGTCTCCATGCGCTCCACCTTCTCAAATGCAAGGTATGTCGTAGGGTTTCCGTCAGCATGTACTATCTGAAGTGATGTCAGAGTGTTGTACTCCCTGCCAAACACGGGGAAAGCATTTCTGTTCATTCCAGCCCATATATCGTGCATGGCACTTACCTGACTGTCTTCGATTTTTGCACCATAATGTGAAAAGCGTGGCTCCTCACCGTAATTTGAAGAAAGAACAAGCGAGCTGTTGTCGGTAGATACGACAATGTCCTCGTCCCAAGCGTAAGCCGTGGAAGCCGCAGCAACCAAGAAGACTACGGAAATAACAAAACGGAATTTATTTACTAAGAAATTCATTATTATAAAGTTTAATTATTTTTTTAACTATTAAAAACTCATAATCCCGGCGATACACCTGCATGGTGTTTATTGTCAATTGGGATTATGAGGTTTGTCATTACAGCTCACTCAATCACAACCTCCTCACCTGCTTTCAGCGAGAATGTTGTCTTTCCGGCCTTGCGGCTCATGCCCTCAGGTATTATTACATTCACCTTGGTGTCTTTCTGGGCATAGAGCACGGCCTTCTGTAGCTTGCCGCCCTGCCATTTCATGTCGGCAGTAACGGCGCCTTGTGCGCAAACACCCTTAATCTCACCGTCTTTCCATACGTCAGGAAGCGCAGGCAGAAACTCGATTGCGCCGTCGTAGCTTTGGAGGAGCATGTCGCAGATGGCCGCCACGCTCGCCTCGGTAGCGTCGAACGAGAAAATATCCTCTGGCGCGCCGGCCACTCCCTTGGGCGATACGGTCATTAGGCTCTCACGGACACCTCCCTGACGTCCGTCAATGATGGGACGGATCCTATTTTAGGATAATTACTCATATTTTTTGTTTTGACAAGTTCTATTAATTCTCAATTGGCTCTGTCGACAATTTATAACTCAAAATTCTTAAGGTGGGTTTATAAATTTCCACCTTAATTCTTCATTTTATAAGCCACTCTATATCCGTATGTGGCAATTACGACAAAACAGACAAGCGGCAGCACAAACGAAATGTTGACGTAGGGCAGCCCCATGAAGGTGTCTCCACAGCGTCCAAGATCTATGATACCTCCCTGTATCGGGGTAAGTTAATTTCCTTCAAGAATTGACATTATGAGTCCGGCTGCGCCGAACTTGGCATCGTCGCCCACACCCTCAAGGGCTATGCCATATATGGTGGGGAACATAAGCGACATACATGCCGAGACTGCAATGAGGAAATACATTCCCTTTATATCAGTGGACACGATGACTCCAACAACAGCGCATCCTGCAACTACAGCCAGCACAGACAGGAGCTTGCCGGCGGATACATAGCGCAGGAAAAATGTACATACGAAACGGCTGGTGCAGAACAGTGCCATTGCAATGATGTTTACCATCTGCGAGACAGTTGCCGCATTCTGCTCCGACAACAGGCCTCCGGCAGCAATCTCACGTGCTATGCTCTCGGCCGTTGCAGGATGCAGCACGCAGAGAATGTCACGGGCAAATGTCATCAGACCATTGTTTATGGCAGTGGCATCGTGGGTGAAAAGATACTTTCCGTATTGAATGATAAACGTCCAGCACATTATCTGCGCCCCGACATAGAAAAACTGCGCCAAAACGCCCTCACGGTAACGTGGAATAGTGAAAATGCGCTTCAATGTAGGGATAAAGTCAATGTTGGTATTTGCATCGCCATTATGCGGCATTTTTTTGAACAAGATGACAAAAAACATCACCAATATAACAATTCCTATCACAAGATAGGGAGATATCAGCGTTGTAAGGTCTGCCTCCCGTATAGCCTCCAATTCCACACCGGTGGCTGTCGCATATTCCTTTGTATCGTGCAGGTTGGCCTGTATAAACACCATTGCCGTAAACATTCCGCAAAGTGAGCCTATGGGGTTGAAACTCTGCGCCATGTTCAACCTTCGGGTGGCAGTCTCCTCTGAGCCCATGGAAAGGATATAGGGGTTGCAGCTTGTTTCAAGAAACGACAGGCCGCAAGTCAGTATAAAATATGCGAGCAGAAACACGGGGAACACTCCTATTGCCTTGGCAGGGAAAAACAGGAACGCGCCCAGGGCATACAGCCCCAAACCCATGAGCACTCCGCTTTTATAGGAATACTTTCGTATGAACATGGCTGCGGGAAAAGCCATGGCGAAATAGCCGCCATAGAAAGCCAGCTGCACAAGCGACCCCTCGGCGGTGCTCATCTGAAATATTCGCGAGAAAGCCTCAACCATAGGATTTGTGATATCGTTGGCAAAACCCCACAGCGCAAAGCAAAATGTCACAAGAACAAATGGCACAAAATAGCTTACACCGTCTTTACTGAAAAGAGAATTCATCTTAGGTTGTTTTGATTATCAATAGATTTTAACATATCCGTTCAGGATTGAGTGCAAAAATAGCAATAAAAAACAATATGAACAAAAAGAAATGCTCCGATTGCGATTTATTAATGTTTAAAATCGGTATCTCACAACCTTTTTGCCTTCATATATGTATATGCCACGTTGTGCAGGACGGTCAACGCGCTGTCCGCTGATGGTATACCAAGCCTTGCTGTTTGCGTTTTCAGAGACTATGCCGCTGATATTGGCAGACGAGCCGGAAAAATCTCTCATCACGCCCAATGCGCCCGTAGCTCTGCCCGTGCGGCTGTCGAAGAGAGGAGCGTTGTACCATCCGCTAAGGTTAGTGTCTTTCGCATTATATTCCATCCACCACCAGAAAAGGCCTGTCACCGAAGCGTGTTTGTTGAGCAGGGTTATAAGATCTTGGGTGAAATTCTTTTGTCCCTCGTCAGAATACGGATATGTTGCAGAATAGTCAACCGTTGTGCCGGGAACAGCCCAGGCATACGGATAGCCGGCCTCGACTATCATTATCTCTTTTCCGGCAAACGACGCCTCAAGTCTTTTCAGGGCTGTATCAAGCACCGGCAATGTGCCATGGAAATAGGGGTAATAGCTCAGGCCTATTATGTCGTAGCTGACATTGGCCTTCGCCATCTCATTGTAGAAATTCACCAATACATCCGGCGCGGCAGCTCTTTCGGTATGCAAGATTATTTTTGCCTGCGGACAAACCTCACGGCAAGCCCCGATTGCCCTGTCGAGCAGAGTTGTAAAACGCTTCCAGTTGGCAGAGCTTCCCATAAAACATTTTTTAAGGTTGCTTGAGCCGTATGCGCCCCACAACATGCCGTAGCTTATCTCGTTGCCAGGCTGTATAAAGTCGGGTGTGGCGCCGGCAGCCACCATCTGGCTGAGGACATCCTTTGTATAATCGTATATTTTCTGATAGAGCTGCTCGTCGGTAAGCGATGCCCATTCTGCCGGTGTCCACTGCTTTGCAGGGTCAGCCCACGTGTCGGAATAGTGGAAATCGAGCATCAGCCTCATTCCGCTGTCCTTTATACGCTTTCCCAATTTCTTCACATATTCCAAGTCCTGACACGCATTGGCATCCTTGTCGCTGCCGGCATATTGACCTGGATTTACAAACAGGCGCACCCGCATGGCGTTCATGCCCTGCTCGTGGAAAAAGCCCAACGGCGACGAAATGCGGTTGCCGTCGTGGTCGTAGTAAGACGCATTGGCTTTTTCATATTCGGGCAACAAAGAAATGTCGCCGCCAACATATTTCTGTGCCGTGGCAGTTGTTGCCACCAATGACAAAGCAATAAGTAAAGTTTTCAGTCTCATAAGATTTATTATCAGGTTTATACGCATGCAAAGATACTTTTTTTCTTGCAATAAGCAAAGGAAGTAGGTGTTTTATTAATTAGGGTGTCCAGTTCTATGTTCCGTTTTCCGTTCCGATTTTAGCACTAAATTAGC
>OGLR01000164.1_pt1 | contig 39819 bp, 28 predicted proteins | sample 1572931 | NCBI WGS metagenome assembly OGLR01 (sample SAMEA2581997, study PRJEB24529) | metagenome | biome: Human gut stool | place: China | collected 2011 | reverse complement strand
GCTCCCACTCTGTCATCCAGTTTCCGACATAAGCCAGCCAGTCTGGACCAATTCTCAACCGCGCGGGGGCATTGCACGGGAATTTGCTCCGTGGCTCTGCAAGTCTCATCGGGTCAATGGTATAGAGCATTTGGTCGGCATCCCTCACTGCTGTCATCAAATCGCCAATGCGCTCGTCTGCCGTCAGGTAATAATAAAATCTGTTGAAAGCCGCCTGCGAAATTCTCGCTTCCTTGGCTCCACACCCCCAATGGCTGACGTTGTGGCGTGAGCCAAGTCCGGCCATAGCGCCAAGATGGTAGGTGTCGACCTCGCTGTTATGACGGGTCATGGCCTCGGCCATTCGCCAAATATCAGCATTGCCCGAACGCAGGAACGAATACCACAGCCAATCGGGAGTGGCAAGCTCTGTGTTGTCCCAGGCATATCCGCCCACGTCATACCTCCATTCACCACGCTCGCTGTCGTAGGCGTGCATAATATCGCCATAGTTCCAGAAACCATACCAATGACTGCTGTCAATAGCCTTACGGTAAATATCTGTCCACTTTTTCAGCCTCCGCTCAACCTCAGTGCGTATGGTGTCAGCGTCAGAATTACAGCCGGCTGATATCGGCATCCATTCCTGCGAAAGGCTCCAAGTGCCAAAAGCCTGCTTTGAATGAAGATAGTCAGGAGTGGGCAACAGGCGTGGACTGCGTGCGAGCACGTCAGCAAGTTTTGAGAGATAAGAGACATCGGGCAACTCACCGAAAGGAACCAGCGTCAGCTCGCTCGTGCGGGCTATGCCGTAAGGTGTACTCATACCTTCCTGCACATCCTCATAACTGGAGACAAGTCCGTGAGCCACAGTGTCGTAATGGCGCAAATCCATCGGCTCAGCCTCTGGACTCCACAGCCATACCGTGATTTGGGCGATGTCAGAGCGCGCGCCGTCAACGGTTATTGTTGACGGATATTGCTGCCAAAAGTCTTTTAGCGAGACTGCCAAGCCGCCATTTGTGTCACCAACGAAAGCCAGTCCGTCGCTGCGTGTGCCCGTAAAGGTACCTATCCAAGGGCGTGTCTGCAGCGCACGCTTGCGTATGGTGAACGACAAGTCGTTGAGTTGTGACAGGCGGTAAGAGTCCCACGATGCCCATTCACTGAGCAACCTCTGCTGAGCCTCGTTAAAACTATGAGTTGGAGGTATGGCCTGTCCATGCATCTGGCGTTGCTGCCAGTTAATCTCCTTGTCGAGAGGCACCCTGCCGTCAAGCGGCTGCACTGGCTCGTGCCACATTGTCCCGTCGCCCATGGAGAATGCCACGTGGCGGTTGTACATCTCTTTTCTTAACGGCACGTCGAACACTACTCCGAGCGATGATATAAAATCGGCATCTTGGTCACCATCATAGACAAAGGAATGCAGAAAACGCATTTGCCCATTGCCGGCATAGACATAGAGACGCAAAACGAAAGGCAGCCACTGCCGTGAGCCATTGCTCATAGTACCACATATTTTAATCAGAGTACGGGACGTCCCTTCCCTCTCAACTACCGCACTGTCTACTTTTGAGACAAAATTGTCAGACGTGGTATTTGCCACAAGACGTGCGCCACCGCAGACTTTTTTCCCATCCACAAGTATGCTGTCGAGGATGTTGCAGCCGGTTTTTGCCACCCATAGCCTCAGTCGCCCATTGTCTACAATAATTGAACTGGCGGTTTCCTGCGGCTTTTCCATAAGCTCTGCACTACCGTCAACACCAGCCACGGCAAGCCATTTCACACTGCCGTCTGGCCACATTGCCGTTGTCCAAGTATCGGCAGCCATGCCCAAAGGCTTATAGTCAGAGGCACGTTTAAGCTCGCCTTTGGCAAAGGGAACGCCATAGCACACTGGCATCTGTATGCCCTCGGGCTTTCCGCCGACCCAATGTAAAGGCACATCCGTGGCTGACGATTTGCGGCTTGTGAAGTTGGCTATCCTTGTGCGCGACAATGTTGTGCGGAAGCCAAACCATCCTTTAGTGAGAGGTTGCCTGTCGGTATAGGCTACAATCAGACGGCCATCTACATATATTCTCACACAACCTTTCAGGCTCTGTATTCTAACGTGGTACCAATGGTTGCCCATGAGCAGATGGGCCGCATCGGTATATTCTTTTATTATAGCGGGATTTGGCTGTCCGTTGTAACGGCGGAAACGGGTTGTGGAATTATAATTGCCTCCATAGCCAAGATAGTAAAGCTGAAGCTGGCTGCAATTGGCGAAAACTCCATTGCGCTCCTTCATTCTTGCCCAGATGTCTTTTGCCTCAGGGTCTGACGCCATCCAGAAAAGATTCATATCGCTGAGTCTGTCGCCCTGCTTTCCCTCATCAACCACACAAGCATCATATTCCACGGTCATCTCGCCTTTCATCATCTGCTTATACCACAGCGTCAGTCCTTTGGGCGAGAGTATCTCAAGCGTGTCGCCGCCAAGCTGCGTCACCTTATAGTCAGGTGACTCCGACTCCACACACCATTTTGACTGCCAGCCTTCGGCAGCATTGGCAAAGAGAGAGATTGGCAATGAGAAAAAGAGAGCAATAAGTTTTTTTGTTTTTGTATTCATTAGTCTCATATAGTAGGTTTTCATAGTTTAAAAAGATACCGGAGCCTCCCTGTGAAGCCAAGAGAGAGTCCGGTATTCAGTATAAAGTTGTTATTTGCGGAATTTCACGCTACGGGACTTTCCTCCTGCCGTCCATCTTACGATGTAAACGCCTGAAGGAGATGGGCTCATGTCGTATCCGTCAGCAGCAATGAAGTCAGCCACCTTTGTACCTCCAGCCGTATATACGGAGACTTTGAAATTAAGCCTCTGCGGTGTCTCGCTTCCGAAATGCAGCCGCTGTGTAAGCCTGTTGTAGGCAAGGGCATATTCCTCAGGCTCAATATCAGTAATACCAGTGATACTCTCTGGAAGTTCCCCGCCTGGAATTATGCACCATAACCGGTTTTTACTTGTGCTGTTTCTGCCATCGTTGGTATAGCTCAGTATCGACGCATTATCATTGGAGCTTCCTCCTGAGAGGTTGGCCACATGCTGCGTATATTTGTTCATCAGGTTATAGTATCCGGCCGTGCCTTGCGGCAGCAAGTCCCACAACTGGCGCGGATCTGCATCATCGGGTGCAGCCACATTAAGCTGCGTACCGACATTTACCGTAGGTCCCACATCCCCTACAGTAGGGTCGTTGAGTGCCAAGTCGCCTGTACGGTTAATGAGCTGGAAGTAGTCGCCAACGGGCTTTATGTACCACTCCTGCGATTCTCTTGAGGGCGTATTTGAATATTGTACTATCAAACTGCCTGATATATCAAGAGCTTTTGCCGATCCTACATTCGTAAGCCTGTAATAGCTGTTTCCCGGCACAAAAGGCGGTGTCGGCTCTGCGGGCTTTTTATCGGCAAACGCCGTCTTCAGCCATTGTGCATGCTCTGAAATAAAGTTCTTAAGGTCTGCGACATACTGGTCGTATGAAGAATAGAGGACTATCTCATGGTACATCCGTCTGCTGATACCCCATTTCTGGTAATTCAGTTGCTGCGACTCTTCAAGCAGATTGTCAATACTGTCAATCTTATGATGCAGATAGTCAACAATTCCCAAGTCAAGCAGCTCGTTGTACCGCCTGTTTATGAGTTTTGCGAACCATGGGTCTGTCCACATCCTGTTCATCCATTCTCTTGTTTGTCCATAGCCATAATCCACCATCAGAGTCGTGGCTGTACCCGGCTTTCTGCTGTCATTGTTGTAGGCTATGTCATAGTCCCACAACGGCCCCCAATAAAGTAACGGATCGTTTTGGTCTTTATAGAAATACGTGCTATAGAAGCCGTCTATATTTGCCGACAGCTCTGTACAGATATACCAGTCGGCAAGCGACACGCTGTCTACCAACGCACGATAGCCTTTTTCAGCATCGGCATAGGTGCTTGAGGCCAGAGCTGACTCGAAGCTGGCAATATAACTACGGATATACTGGTTTTGCGAAGCCACTATATCGTCATCATCAGGATAATGGATTCTCACAGGTACCGAGTATCGTGATGTCGTGAAGCAGTTTCCGTCGTTAAATCCGTCTACCTCAAGCAGATAGCCTCCTGTTATATCAGATGTGTCAAGAAGCGGCAGATCCTGCTCAACGATGTCTACACGGTGTTTACGGACATCAATTTGGTCGCTGATCTGATAGTTTCCCTGATAAACACCATTAAGCACAAGGTCGACAAATTTCGCCGCAGGATTGAACTTTAGCGTAGTAAACTCACCCATAAGCGACGTTATGGCATTGCGCATAAGCGTTTTGTCGCCCGCATTGGCTATAAGGGTCCAGTTTCGTGCATTGGCAAATCCCTTGCCGAGAAATTTCTCTTTGACTTGGAACTTTATGCGGTAAGGCTTTTTGGCGAGGTTCCATGTTGAGTTCCCTCTGCCACGTATCTGCAGAGAGTCGTAATGAGTTATATTGTCGCTCTCATCGACATAAACCATATTGGCATATACATAGACCTCCTTGCTCGTTATCGCCACATTTTTGAATGTGTTGATATAAACGGCGGGCAAGTTGGTCATACGTGTATATGTCTCAGCCGTGGCGACCGAGGCAAACAACACTGCAAAGAGGAATAGTAATTTGCGAAATTTAGTAAACATAATTAATTGTATATTATATGAATATATACGAATGAAATGTGCAATTTCCGCAAATTACTCACGCACATTGTTACGTATCTTTGTCAGATACCCCCTCATCCGCAGTGCATCCTTGTTGTCGATGATGTCGAGAAGCTCTTTCAGCTCTGTACGTATCTGCGACACCTGGTCGTGGGTATACGGGTTGAAAAGAATCTCCTGCAGCAGATAATCGTCCTCTGACAGCACTCCCTTGGCAATCTGCATGTGACGTTTGAAGGTTGTTCCCGGTGCGTCCTGATGCTTCATTACGGCAGCAAACACAAACGTAGACACAAACGGAATACTGAGCGAGTAAGCCACGGTTTTGTCGTGCTCCTCAAATGTGTACTCGTAGATGTTAAGCCCAAGTTTCTGATACAGGTCCTTGAAGAAAATGCGCCCCATGTAGTCGCCCTCGCTTATGATGATGGCATTCTCATGGCTCAGCTGGTTTAGGTTGGCGAACGTGGGGCCGAACATTGGATGGGTAGATACGTACGGATGTCCGGTCTGCTCGTAGAAATCCTTTAGATTTGTTTTAACAGAACTGATGTCGCTTATTATGCAGTCGGCAGGCAGACACGGCAGCACCTCACGGAATGCCGGAATGGTGTATTTCACAGTAACGGCATTTATCAGCAGTTGCGGCTGAAATTCCTTTATCTCGCTGAGTTCCGTAAAACGCAGGCAATTGTATGTAAAGCGCAGGCGTTTGGGATCCTTTTCGAAAACGGCAACCTCATGGTCGAAAGAAAGCAGGTCTATGAAGAAACTACCCATCTTGCCTGCTCCAAGAATTAAAATTTTCATAGTTTTTTTTCATGAAGAATGTAGGGCCGCTATTCATAGCGGCCGCAAGCAATGTTGGCAAATATCATCCTTGATATGTTTTGTTGCTCATGCTTGCTGCTTGCGGCCGCTATGAATAGCGGCCCTACAATCGTTTCTTAATTCTGATTTACAATTTCTATCTGCTGGCGCACACTCTCGCCATGTATAAGCTCGTAGACGTGGGCTACAAACTCAGCATCCATTCCGCAGAGAGCACCCTGTGCGCCACGTTTCTCAAGTATCTCGTTGTAGCGGGCAGACTGCAGAACGGTCATGTTGTGCTCCTTCTTGTATTGCCCTATCTCCCGGCACACACGCATACGCTTTGCCAAAAGATCCATGAGCTGGTTGTCGAGGTCGTCTATCTGATGACGCAGTTGCGAGATACCCTCGGTAGTTACGGTCTCGTCGCGCACCTGGATGAGACTCAGTATGTAGTCGAGCACATCGGGCGTAACCTGCTGCTTGGCATCGCTCCATGCGCAGTCGGGATTGCAATGCGACTCAACAATAAGTCCGTCGAAACCGAGATCCATAGCCTGCTGGCACAATGGCGCAACAAGCTCACGACGTCCGCCGATATGACTCGGGTCACAGATTATCGGGAGGTTCGGTATGCGGCGGCGCAACTCTATGGGGATATGCCACATCGGAGTATTGCGGTAAATTTTCTCGTCATAGCTCGAGAAGCCACGGTGTATGGCAGCCATGTGTTTTACACCGGCACGGTTTATGCGCTCCATGCCGCCTATCCACAGTTCAAGGTCGGGATTTACAGGATTTTTCACGAACACTGGATTTTCAATGCCTTTCATGCTGTCGGCAAGCGCCTGCATAGCAAACGGATTTGCCGTAGTGCGGGCACCAATCCAGAGAATATCGACACCATATTTCATGCAAAGCTCAACATGCTCAGGCGTTGCTACCTCGGTGGCGACGAGCATTCCCGTCTCTTCCTTCACGGCCTTCATCCATGGCAAAGCCATCTCGCCGTTGCCCTCAAATCCTCCGGGTTTTGTTCTCGGTTTCCACACACCTGCCCTGAACATGTGGAAGCCCTTGGCAGCCAGCTGCTTGGCGGTATTAATGACTTGCTCCTCTGTCTCAGCCGAGCATGGTCCGGCTATAACAAGCGGGCGTTCGTTATCACATGGTAAATTCAATTGTCCGAGTTCAAGTTCCATAATTATATTGTTTTTTCGTTTTTTTCTGTCTGTAGGGCCGCTATGTATAGCGGCCGCAATTATTCCATAATCATTATATTATAAATTCTTTGCATGCGGCCGCTATACATAGCGGCCCTACAAATTACCATTCTAATGCTTTAATTCTGTCAAGTGCCTCAGTCATTTTGTCGTCCTTGGCACAAAGGCTGATGCGCAGATACCGCTTGCCGTTGCTGCCGAATATGAAGCCAGGGGTGACAAACACCCGTGCCTCGTGCAAAATACGCTCTGTGAGATCCTCGACATCGGTATATTTTTCTGGTATTCTTCCCCACAGGAACATTCCCACCTGATTTGTATCGAACGAGCATCCGAGAACCCGCATTATCTCCTCGGCAATGATGCGGCGGCGGCGATAGTTTTCTATATTGTACTCACGGTGCCATTCCTCACTGTTGTTGTTCAGTGCCTCGGCAGCGGCAAGCTGCAGGCCACGGAAAGTTCCGCTGTCTATGTTGCTCTTTATTTTCAATATCCAAGATATAAACTGAGAATTCGAGACACACATTCCGACTCTCCATCCCGGCATGTTGTGGCTTTTCGACATAGAGTTAAGCTCTATGCAGCAATCCTTGGCACCCGGCACCTGCATCAGGCTCAACTTCTCACCCTCGTTCAGAATGAACGAATACGGATTGTCGTTTACCACCACGATGCCGTGTCTCTGTGCAAAGCCGACCAGCCGGCGGTAGGTCTCCATCCGCGCGTTTCCGCCAGTGGGCATATTCGGATAGTTTGTCCACATCAGCCTCACACGGCTCAGGTCCATGGCCTCCAGCTCGTCGAAATCTGGCTGCCATCCGTTGTCTTCCCTCAGATTATAATTAACCACTGTGGCACCGAGAATTTTGCTGAGCGAGGTATATGTCGGGTAGCCGGGATTGGGCACCAGCACCTCATCGCCCGGATTGCAGAATGCGAGCGTAGTATGCAGCATGCCCTCCTTTCTGCCTATCAGCGGTTGTATCTCAGTCTTTGGGTCGAGGTCTACGCCATACCACCGTTTATAGAAATTTGCCATTGCCTGCCGCAGCTCAGGTGTTCCCACCGTAGGTTGATATCCGTGGGCTGATGGCTGTGCAGCCGTCTCGCAGAGTTTCTCTATAGTCTGTTTCGACGGCGGCATGTCGGGACTTCCGATGGCAAGGCTTATAATGTCACGCCCCTGTGCGTTGAGTGCAGCCACTTCTTTCAGTTTGCGGCTGAAATAATACTCCTGAACAGCCGATAGCCTGTCGGCAGGTTTAACATTCTTCATATTCTCCTAAAATTTTTAGTTCCTTGGTCAATGGTATTATGGCGTCAATCGACTGACGGTAGCGTGTTATATTGTCGTAGGTGACATCGACATAGAACAGGTATTCCCATTCGTGCCCGATGATGGGCAGCGACTGTATTTTTGTGAGGTTTATGTCGTAGAAGCTCAATATGGTGAGCACTTTCGACAGCGAGCCCTCATCATGCGGCAGCGAGAAAACGAGACTCGCCTTGTTGGTCTTGTCAATAGGTCTGAGCATATCCGCCTTGTTTGGATTGCATACAACGAGGAAACGTGTGTAGTTGTGTTTGTTGTCCTCTATGTGGTCCTCCAGCACTTTCAATCCGTAATGGCGCGCAGCCTCGGGGTGGCAGATTGCAGCCCAGCCACGGCATTGCTGTCTCTGGATGTATTCGGCAGCTCCCGCTGTGTCCTCAGCCTCAACAGCCTTCATATCTGGATGGTTGGCAAGAAAATTGCGGCACTGCATCAATGCCACAGGATGTGAGTGAACCTCACTTATGGTTGTCCAACCGTCTTCGGGCAAACAGCTTATGGCGTGCTGAATGTGGAGCTTATGCTCGCCCACCACGGTGGTTCCGCTGCCCTGCAGCAGCTCGTAGTTGTGTAGCAGTGAGCCTGCAATGGTGTTTTCTATGGCTACCAGCCCTATCACCGTAGGGTCGCGTTTGATATTCTCAAACACGGCCTCAAAAGTTGAGCAGCAGATGAGCTGTATCTGCTCGCCCTGGAAGAACTGACGGGCGGCAATATCGTGGAACGAGCCTATAAATCCCTGTATCGCTATGCGTTTCATCGTCTGTTGTTTATGTTTTTGGGTCTCCGTCTACGAAAAACGGTCCTGCTCTTTGTTTAAGCGGGACCGTTTCGTATGTCGTTTTCTTTGTTTCTTAAGTTGAAATCTACACGCAACTTCCCGCTTCACAATTCCTTGCAAAGTAAAAGTAAAAGCTAAAGTAAAATGCGTAAGACTTGTTCATTTTCTCAATATTTTATTGTTTATGCTGCAAAAGTAAAACATTTATTTCATTCCCACAAACATTTTGATATATTTTTACGGCAAAATGTTTCCTTTTGTAGATATTTTCTTATATAGCATGCGTAATAGCATTGTGTAAAAGGTAAGATGCGCTCCTATTTTCCCAATGATTTGAACATTTTACTAATGCAACGCTTCTTTTGTTCCATATTGGGATGGACATAGAGGTTGAGCGTGGTTGAAATGTTGGAGTGTCCTAACAGAACACTCACTGTTTTATAGTCACACCCGGCTTCAATGCAGCGTGTGGCAAAACTGTGGCGCAGCCCGTGGTACTTCAATTTGGGAATGCCGAGTTTGGTCATCAATTTATTGCGGTATGTGCGTGGTTCTGTAGGGTGCTCGTCATTGGTAAGCACATAGAAATCATTATTGACAACCTTTTTCAATGGTTTAATCATCGCGAGTAATTCTTTGCTCATAGGTATTGCACGGCAAGAGTTTTGGGTCTTGGGTGTGTTGATGACAAGTTCTGTGTGCTTCTTCTCTCCCTCAATGATATAGATGCGTTCAATAGTACGACTGACGGTTATAGTTCCGTCAGCCACATTGACATCGCTCCATTTCAAAGCACATATTTCCCCGATGCGTAGCCCTGTGCTAAGGCTGATATAAATGCCAAGCCCTGTAAAGGTGAAATGACTCTGGATATAGTTCAGAATTGCCCTATGATAGGCTACAGACAGCACTTCCAGTTCCTTATTTGCAGAGGCCGTTGGGTATTTTATATCCCATTCGCAATAATTCATCCATTCATTTTTGACCCCGTACTTCATCACCATTTTTAGGACTATCAGAATGTCCTTGACGGATTTGATGCTCAATCCTTTTTCCAACTTTTGCAGGACGAAAGCCTGCACTTCCTTTTCATGGAGCGAATCACTATCCCCGAAACAAGGAATAATGTGGTTCTCCAAGATTAACACGTATGCCGCCATTGTGGACTGCTTCACATAGGGTCGCTTGTACTCTTTCCAAGCTACCGAGATTTCTCTAATTGTTTTCTGTTTCATAATTGTCATTTTTATAAAATACCTCTATTAATATAATTAGGGAAATATAATGAGTGATGTTCCCCATTTGAGATTTCCTGAGTTCAATGGGGAGTGGGAAGAGCATACGCTTTCTGAATATTTGGAGTTCAAGAATGGTCTTAATCCAGACGCTAAACGTATTGGAAGTGGACTACCATTCATTTCCGTTATGGATATTCTTGCAGAAGGAGTTATCACATATAATAGTATTCGAGGTAAGGTTGATGCTACTGAAAAAGAAATAGAATGTTTCGGAGTGAAAGACGGAGATTTGCTATTCCAACGTAGCTCAGAAACATTGGAGGATGTTGGACGAGCTAATGTGTACATGGATAATCGTACCGCCATTTATGGAGGCTTTGTTATTCGTGGTCGTAAAATCGGCAATTATGATCCTTTGTTCTTTAAGTATTTGCTTGCTACGCCATTAGCGCGCAAAAGAACTTGCAGGATGGGTGCAGGGGCACAACATTTCAATATTGGACAGGAAGGATTATCCAAAATATCATTATATTTTCCATCAATCGAGGAACAGAGAAAAATAGCTGGATTACTATCTTTCATAGACAAGCGCATTGCAACACAAAACAAAATCATTGAGGATTTGAAGAAACTAAAGTCCGCAATTATTGAAAGGGCTTATTACAATCGCTCATGCCATCCATGTCGCATAGGCGATATTATTGAGCAAATCTCAGAAAGGAACAAAGACAAGTCTATTGATATGGTTTTGTCTGTCAGCAATAAACAGGGCTTTATAAATCAGAGCGAACAGTTTGAGGATAGAATTATTGCGAGTGAGGACACATCAAATTACAAGATTGTTCATAAGAATGATTTTGCCTACAATCCAGCAAGAATCAATGTTGGTTCTATCGCACGATTGACAACTATTGATATGGGTATTGTAAGCCCAATGTATATATGCTTTAGAGTGAAAAAAGGGGTTGCACCAGAGTATATGGAATATTTCTTCTCAACAAGTTATTTTTTCTACGAAATGCAAAAACGATTAGAAGGCAGTGTGCGCCAGTGCCTATCTTTTGAGGGTATATGCAACATCCCTATTTATATTCCAAGTTCAGAGGAACAGTATAGAATAGGCAGAAAAATATCAGTTTTATTGGATAAAATAGAAGTTGAGACTTATTATCGCTGCAAATTAGTGGAACAAAAAAATTATCTGCTTCGTCAGATGTTCATATGAACATCTGACGAAGTAAATGGTGTTTCTCTTTTTGGGCACAAGCCAACCAATGTACTTCTATTCCTATTTTATCTTCAATAGCAGTTAAGCATGTGGCGATTTCCTTTTGAATTTTTGAGGGTGGCAACATGATTCTGAAATTCTCTAAATCTTTCTTTTGGATGTTCGGTAATCCTGTACCTATACGTAAATTCATTATACTACTTTCACATCGTTTCAAATAGTGGAATAGATACTGATTATCAACTTCTTTATCAATATCTTGCAGTGTATAGCAATGTCCACCACTCCAAAATGGAGCTTTATTGTACTGTACATATCCACACGAGTTTCCTCCTTCGCTTATAGAGATAGTTTCGGCTGGAGTATTGTATTGGTCATAATACCCCGATGGCGTGACACCTCCATTCATGACATAGTATTCTCCTTTCTCCAAAAGTTCTTCTCCATTTACTTGTTTTCCCTTTATAACGCTACATATTGTTGAAAGAATCGCAATGCGCCCTTGTACTGTATTGAATATCGTTTCTGCAATTGCGGACTTTAGTTTCTTCAAATCCTCAATGATTTTGTTTTGGGTTGCAATGCGCTCATCCAACAAGTATAATAAATGAATAATGTTATTGCGTTCAGCCTTACAGCCATACCTAACTTTAATCTTTTTCAGCATCCCACCTGTTATTAGTGGTTGACCTGAACCAAACACCAATCTGTTCAAATTATAATGCTGCAAGAAGTAATAAATGTAATAGTTCCATTCTTTTGCATCAATTACAAGTGTGTTATCCGTCACACCACAAGGAGCATTTCCAATTTGCATTTTACCTGCATTTGCGCCAACACGAGCAACAAGAACTATATCCTCTTTGTATGAAGCAGAATTTGTCCTACCAATAACTCCTGTAGAACCATAAAGAACAACCTCACCGCTGTTAGAAATTTTGTCTTTACCTGAACATATATTTGGAACAATATCTTGTAATTTTGTTTCTTCCCACTCCCCATTGAACTCAGGAAATCTCAAATGGGGAACATTAAGGACTTTTTTATCTTTATTTTCTGCCATAGCCATTCTTTTTTTTATGAATCTGATTACGTAAACAGGTCGTTGTTTACTACTGGTTATTTGTGTCCTTTCTAAAACTGCAACAGGCTGTTGCAGAAATTACCGTATTCGACCAACTTAATATTCTCGGATTCATCATTGCCGTCTTTTATAGATTCTCAGTTACATGCTGGTTACATAAAACATTCCTTGATATTCAGCATTTTATAATTGCTTTCATCAATCCCCCCCCTCTCAGTTACATGCCAGTTACATGTGTCAAACATAATATGGAACATAAGTCATAAGCTTTTTAGAAACAATATCCGTGTTTGCAACCTTAATCAGATTGGCTTCTACTGTATCTGCAATTATCCGTGAAGCCACAGAAGATTGAGTTTTCTTTAAATTGAAACGTTCTCTGACTGATTGGTTATTCATACTTTTACCGTCCTCGTTGAGCAAACATGCGTGTTGGTAACAAGCCCCGACTTTTTCCTCCTTAGTCATGTCGTTGAGTTCCTTGTGCGGGTATAGCGTTACTCGTGTACAAGACTCCTCTTTTGCAATACGTGGAGCCGGAAGATGCATCTCCTCAATGGCTGCAATGGCACGGTCTATACCACTTCCACGTCTTTCGCAAAAACCGAGCAAAAACATTTGTTCTGCCAATTTCTCGTTACGAGAGTTTGGTGGTAAATCTATCAGTCGGTTCACATCATTTAGAGGTGCACCAGGATTAGTTATCACAATTCTGTTTGCAAAAATTTCAATGGTTATATTTATTCCAGATATGCCGAAATCTTGATGAACAAGAGCATTTGCCACAAATTCTCGGATTGCGACTCTTGGGTATTCTGCAACGGATTCTCTTTTCACATTAATATTTTCTGTTGATACGTACTTCATTATAAAATCTATGAGACCTTCAAAACCGACAGCATAACCAGACTGCTCGATTTGTTCTATGAGCATATCACGGTTATTCGTTCCAACATATTTTCTCACGATTACCTTTCTGTTCGCCAGTTCCTTAAAATCATTAAGATTATTGGCAAACAGTATAGCCCCAAGATTTGTTATATTCCACTGGTCTTCCGCGCCTGTACAAATGCCGTATTCTGTCATTCTTGAAACGATACTGTCAATGGACTTTGGAATGTCCTTATCGAGTAATTCGAATAACTTGCGGAAATTAAGCAAAAGGAGAAGGTCGTTTTTGCTGACATTCCTTTTTGCCATCCTCTCCTCAAAACTAATTCCTTGTGATGTGGCTATTAGATTGCGTACTTGAAGGTCAGACATACGCAAGGTTTGCCCATTGGAACGGCAATAGGCTTCCCGGTAGTCTTTCCCACGTAAATAAATGGGTTTCTCTCTTTGTTCCGGAACATAGACGAACAATACAGGATGACCTTCATATTCCAATATAGTATGGTCAATATCAATTGCATTGGAAAGATTATTGTGAGCGATATTTCCGAGTCTTTTCACAATTTGTTCAACCTGCTCTTTGTTCAAAGTGGTAAATGTTGCGTCGTCATTAATGCCGTAAACAAACATTCCTCCTCCTTGGTGATTGCTAAAGGCACATATATGCTGAGCCAATCTATCTGTCTTTGACGAAAGGCCGCTTTTCCAATCCAGTTCACTTAATTCATGTGGAACAGGTGTCATACTTGCCCTTAGAATCTCTAACGCTTTATCTTTCCAATCCATATCTCTTTCTATTTTGGAATTTACTTTGCAAATAAAAAGTTGTTGATAATCAAAGATTTATTAAGCAACAGAATTTACTTTGCAAATAAAAACCTTATTCCACTATTCCCAATTCTTTCAGATATACCTCAATCTCCTTATCCAACTCAGCACGCTTGGCTTCCAGTTCCTTGATTTCAGCCATTACCGCCTTGATGTCTATAGGTTCTTCCTCTTCAAAGGTATCCACATAACGGGGAATATTCAAGTTATAGTCGTTCTCTTCCACCTCCTTTAAGGTTGCAAGATGACTGTACTTTTCTATTTCCTTACGGTCGCGATAGGTTTCCACAATCTTTTGGATGTGCTGCGGACGGAGCTTGTTCTGCGTCTTCACCTTCTCAAACTCCTTGCTGGCATCGATGAACAGGATGTTGTCATCCTCTTTACGGCATTTTTTGAAAACGAGAATGCATGTCGGAATGCTCGTGCCATAGAATATGTTAGCTGGCAAACCGATAATGGCATCAATATAGTTTTTCTTCTCTATGAGGAAACGGCGGATGACACCTTCAGCATTACCACGGAACAACACACCATGAGGAGCCACACAAGCCATCGTGCCGCCCTCATTCAAGTGGTAAATCATGTGCAGAATGAAAGCGTAGTCGGCAGTCTTCTTCGGTGCAAGCCGTCCTGCCTTGCTGAAACGATCATCATTGTTGAATTTGTCAGCAGCACTCCATTCGGCAGAGAAAGGAGGATTGGCCACCACGGCATCAAACTGCTCCTCTGAAAAGGCATCGGCTTCGAGCGTGTCGCCATTCTCTATGCAGAAATCGCTGAACTTTACACCATGCAGCAGCATGTTCATGCGTGCAAGGTTGAAAGTGGTGGGGTTCTTCTCCTGTCCGTATATCAAATCGGCTTTACCGTTGCGTGCCGTGCGGAGCAGCAGCGAGCCGGAGCCACAAGTCGGGTCATAGACGTTTTTCAGTCGGGTCTTTCCTGTTGTAACGATGTCGGCAAGTATCTGGCTCACCTCCTGTGGGGTATAGAACTCTCCTGCCTTCTTTCCTGCACCTGCGGCAAACTGACCTATCATGTATTCGTAGGCATCACCGAGGATGTCAATATCGGAAGCCTCGCTCAGTCCGAAGTCGATGTCATCAAGTGCTAACAGCACATTGCTGATAAGCGTATTCTTGTCGTCGGCAGTCTTGCCTAACTTAGGCGAGGCGAGGTCGATGTCAGAGAAGAGACCTCCAAAATCTTCCTCACTATCGTGTCCAATAGTGCTGTCTTCTATCTTCTTCAGTGAGCGTTCGAGCATGGGAAGGATATTCTCCTTGCGCTTGATGGCTTCAATGACAGATGAATACAGAAAATCTGGCTCTATGAAATAGCCCAGATTCTCCATACTTATTTCCCTTATTTCGTCTTTCAACTCCTGCTCGTCACTCGCCCAAGCCTCCTTGAAGGTCATCTCGTCCGCTTCCAGTTCACCATCGATATACATCTCTATCTTCTCCGACAGATACTTGTAGAAAATGAATCCAAGGGTGAAATACATAAAGTCACTTGCCGACATATTGCCTCGCAAGGTATTTGCCACAGTCCAAAGCTGTGTGCGCAGTTTCTGTTGTAACTCTTCCGACATGGTGTTATGATATGGGTTCTATTTTATATCCTAATTTCTCTGATAGCGATACGATATCCTTAAAGTCAATCGGACAATTATCACCAACTTGTGTAGTCACATAGAAAGTGATACCATCGCTGCTTACCAAAGGGCTTTTTTCACGCCATCTAATATCTTTATTCTTATCAGTTGAAGTCTTCTTCCAATTCTCCACTTCTTCCTTTGATAGAACATATTTTTTAGGCCTCCGTTTATATGGCAGATGACCATTAAACACAGACACAATTGTGTTGTATGTAGATGGATGGTCATCTATATATTGTTTGACCAACTCAAAAGCACATTCGCCTTTACTGAATATGCCCTTAGCTTTAATAGAAAACTTTTGTTCCTTTTTATTGGATTTGGATTCATTTATACCCAATACAGGCATTGAACTTGCAATGTTAATAAGTGGTGGTTGTTGGATTGTTTGCCTCCTCCATTTGAGGGTAATCTCAATATCATCCATGAGCATTTCCACATCCGCCTCAGAATACCCTTTTGAAATATAATGTGATTTCAGTAAGGCTTCACACAATTTTGCGCCCTCATCAGAAGTTAACTGCTGAATGTCAATCTCCAACTGCTTTTCCTTTTGTATCTCTTTAATTCTATTTGTGCAATAATCAGCCAGTCGATTCTTGTCAAAATCTACAAAGTTGAAAAGATCGACAAATACTGAGCCATATTGGTTTTCTTTATTATATTGTAATGTAAACATCAGCTGAGGCATTTCTGCATCAGTAGGCTCATCATAATACAGTTGTATTACCTCTCCTATATATAAACCAAAATCCACTTTCTTCTGGCGCATATAGGAAAACAATTGTTCTTTGTTTCTATCAGTCTGAATATGATTGGGTTCTTTGGATTCTATCACCACCTGTGGTACATCGTCTTTGTATAAAACAAAATCCGGACGAATAGTGTTGGCTGCACCAATAGGAATACACTCTTCTGCAACGATGCTGTTTTGCCATCGCAGATAATAACGGAATACGGAAAAAATACAATTTTGAAATTCCCGTTCCGAACACTTCATATTTTTATTATTCAAAAAATCTTGATAAATATCATTCCAATTAAATTCCATATCTTTATCTGTTTCTATGCTATTATTATAAATTCCGTAAATGTTCTAATTGATGTCATTGTAACAATTTTCTACCCTGATTATCCTCCAGTACGTTCATCTGCTGAATGGCAATATGATTCAGTTTTATCAGTCGCTCGCCCTGCGGCAGTCCTTGGTCGATGAATACGGCATTGAGATTTTCCATGTTTGAGAGACAAATCAACTCGTTGATGGTGGCATAATCCCTAATATTTCCTTTCTTGTCGGGATTGGCATCTCGCCATTGCTTGGCTGTCATGCCGAACATGGCCACATTGAGCACATCTGCCTCGTTGACATAGATGATGCTCGCCTGCTGTGGTGTCACCTCTTCGGGAATGATGTTGCGCTTGATGGCATCGGTATGTATGCGGTAATTGATTTTTGATAATTCACGTTTAGCTGACCAACCGAGCTGCTTTTGCTCTTCGTCTTTCAGTCTCTGGTATTCTCTTATCAAATAAAGTTTAAATTGAGGAGACACCCAGCTGGCAAACTCGAAAGCCAAGTCTTTATGAGCATACGTTCCCCCGTATCTTCCTGATTTCGCAACTATTCCTATAGCATTTGTTTTGTTTATCCATTGCTTTACGGACATAACAAATCTGTTGAGACCTGCTTCGTTTTTAATTCCCTCGAATTCGGGGGAATTAAAAATTGGATTATACATCTCTTCCCATATACCCATGAATTCTATGGTATTCTTGTTCCTCAACCATTTTTCTATCAATGCAAGACCATTTTCTATATTTCTGACCATATCGGTAAGAGATATATAGTCTTTTTCTTCAAAAGAAATAACGGATATCTCAGTATCATTTACTTTTATCTTTGCCATAATATGATTATATGCTCTTTTATTCCCAGCTAAATGTATTTATAATGTTTCTCAATTTCGTCGTCAAACTTTTCAGCAGCCAAGAGCGTTGCAACAGACGAAGCCCTTTCTTCTGTTTGATGGCACGCTGGAGTATTTCCGGCTTCTCTCGTTGAAGGTAGTCGTACTCCTGTACATACTTGACAAGAGCCTTTTCGTCAATGTCCTCCTCCTTTGCCAAGTCGGAAATGGCACGCAAACGAGCTTCTGTAACATATTTCGTCAGGCGGCTCTCCAAGTCCATCGTTCCGTCTGCCTTGCTGCGAGTAAAACCCTCATGGTCGTTATCGACATTCTCACGGATGAAGTTGTCGATGATGCGAGTCTTGTTACGCATCACGGGGTCTTTTATCATCGTGTCTATGATATGCTGACGCTTTTCTCCATAGTCCTCACTGTCAGGATTGAGGTCGGCTATCAGTTCGAGGATATAGGCCACATTGATGACATCGCTGTGAAGCAGTTCAAGGCAGAAGTCAATGTCGGTGATTTCGCCTGGTTGCCCTTCTGCCACCATACTTGTGGTTTCTTCTGTCCCTTTTTCCTGTTCATCATCCTCTGTTGAGATAAAGCCAAGTGTCATGTCAAGGTACTTGGAGCGGTAGTCATTGAACTGCTGGTCGGTCATTTCCCATGCCGGGTCATCAGTATCAAACTCCTCGTATATCTGTATTTCGGAACGTTTCTTGATAATGTCTCTGAATGCAAGGATGAAGGCGCGCTTGTCATATTCGTTCTGAATGCGGTCAACAGATGCCATGTCGGGGTAACGGGTCAAGAAAGTATGGCACAGGGTGTTCAGTTCCTTCTTTACATCTTCGAATGGCGCACGCAGCACAAAGCCCAATGCCTCGGGAGCGTTGGTGTTACTGAACAGTTTGACGGCCTTATCCACATTGTCTTTCATATTGCGGAAACAGACCACCTTGCCAAACCGCTTTTTCTCGTTGAGCACTCGGTTAGTGCGGCTGAATGCTTGCAGGAGTCCGTGATATTCCAGATTCTTGTCAACATAGAGCGTGTTAAGTTTCTTGGCATCAAAGCCCGTGAGGAACATTCCGACAACAAGCAGTAAGTCGAGCGGCTCCATGTCGGCACGCTTCTTCTTCATGCGCAGGTTGATGTCGTCATAATAGGCGCTGAAATTATCGGTCGAGAAGTTTGTATGGAACATACCGTTGTAATCGTCCATGATAGCCTGCAACTCGTCTGCCGTCACTTTCTCATTGGCAAAGCCTTGGTTCATGCCTGTCTGCTCGTCGTCCTGACTGTCATTAGCAGCATAAGTGAACACCGCTCCGATGCGTATCTTCGGATTAAGTTCCTTGAATATCTTGTAGTAGCGAAGCAGCATGGGTACTGACTGTATGGCAAACAGGGCGTTGAAATCTCCATCGTAGGTCGATTTGTTGAAATTGTTGAGGATAAAGTGTGCTATCTCCCTCATGCGCTTCTCTTCCATTACATCCACATCGCCATTCTCCTTGTAGTATTCCACCAAGAAGCCCAGTACGTTCTCGTCGGCTATGGCATCCTTGATGAGATAGCGGTGGAGACAGGTGTCAAACACCTCGGCTGTGGTATGTTCGCCTCTGGCATTCTCAGAGAATATAGGTGTGCCAGTGAAGCCAAATATCTGTAGGTTCTTGAAGAAATTCACGATATTCTTATGACACTCGCCAAAATGGCTGCGATGACATTCGTCGAAAATCATCACGACCTTTTGGTCTTTCACCTCTTGCAGATGCTTGTTGTAGTAGTTTCGGGTGACGGCACAGTTTAGTTTCTGGATTGTGGTGATGATGATTTTTGAATTGCCACTGAGTCGTTTGATTAACTCGTAAGTATTGTCCGTACCATCCACGGCTCCCGGCTCGAAGGCTTCGTACTCCGACTGAGTTTGCGTGTCGAGGTCGTGACGATCAACGACAAACATCACCTTGTCAATACCATCTATCTCGCTGACGAGCTGGGCTGCCTTGAACGAGGTGAGGGTCTTGCCTGCACCTGTAGTATGCCAGATATATCCGTTCTTGTTGGAGTTCTGTACCTTGTCGAGTATGCGCTCCACTGCATAATACTGGTAAGGACGCAACACCATCAGGCATTTGTCGCCTTCATGCAACACGATATATTTGCTTAGCATCTTGCCCAACGTACATTTGTCGAAGAAGAACTGCGCAAACATCGAGAGGTCGTTGAACGGCACATTCTCTGCATCCGTCCAGTTGAACGTGAACTTATATCCGCTGTTGGGATTGTTGGCGAAATAGCGTGTATTGACACCATTGGAGATAACGAACAACTGGATATAGTCGAACAATCCGTGAAACGATGTCTTGTGATAGCGTTGAATCTGGTTGTAGGCCTGTTTCAGTTCCACGCCACGTTTCTTCAATTCTATCTGCACAAGTGGCAGTCCATTAACAAGGATGGTCACGTCATAACGGCACTTCTTCCTGCCTTCGACTGTTATCTGATTGGAGACCTGAAACTCATTCTGGCACCATTGGTGACGGTTCAGAAACTCTACCCAAATACGCTTGCCATCCGCAGTGTCCAATGGGTAAAGGTCACGAAGTTTCTTGGCTTTCTCGAAACGAGTGCCACCTTCAAGGTAGATGAGTATCTTGTCAAACTCCTCATCTGTAAATTCTGTACGGCCATGTTCTGCCAACCGTTTACGGTTATGCACCTCCAACTGCCTTTTGAAATTGGCTTGAAGATTTTCCTCCTCTGCAATTTGGACATATTCATAATCCATCTGCTGAAGTGTGGCGATTAGTCCGGCTTCCAACGCCGCTTCACTCTGTATAGACATATTCCTTTTACTTATTACTCATTTTTATTCAGCCCTTTGATAATATCAATGCCCAATGCGTTTTTTATCTTGTATATTCTTAGAAAGGAGGCCTGTTTTTGTTAATTTTTGAAATGAACTTTTTAATTCCGCCAACAGGTTATTCAATAAAAAAAAAGAAAAACTAATCCCAACCTTTTCACAGGGAGGAGAAAAGATAATAAGAATAATGGCACCGCAGTCTAAAAACCGTATGGGTTGATATCACGGTACGCCTGCTCAACCTTGCATTGTATGCCCTCACGTCCCTCGGCAGTAAAATCTCCGGTGGTGCCGTCGAGCGTGTCAGGCGCAATCTCCAGAACCTGACGCATATCCTCCTCTGCACCAGCGGCATCGCCTATGGCGTATTTTATTGCTCCACGCTCTTTGAGAGCATCAACATTGAATGGATTTAGTTTTATCACCTCCCCGTACATTCTGATAGCCTCCTCATGCTGTCCCTTTGCCTCCGTAACTCTTGCCAACAGCAGATGTGCGTCCTCGTTGTCTGGTTCTGTCTCAACGACTTTTCCCGCATCGGCAGCCGCGCCGTCACGGTCGCCCATTTTAAACAGCAAAGCACCTCTTTGCAGATATGCCTGAATATTTTCACCATTGAGCGAAACCGCCTTTGTAAGCATGGCTATGGCCTGAATGTCGCAGCCCTGCCCTATGTAAGCATGTGCATAGAGCAGGCAGGCGTTGCTGTTGTCAGGTTCTATTTCAAGCACTCTGACGCATGCGGCTATTACATCGTCGTATTTATCTGCAAGATAAGCCATTTCAGCCATTCGCATTATGAGTGCGGCATTATTTGGCTCCAATTCTACGAGCTTTGCATATTGCTCCATCGATGCCACATAATTGCCGCTATGGTAAAGTGCGAGTGCCAACTGCTCATGCGCCTCGGCATCGTCTTTAATTTCCAACGCGCTCTCGAAGCATTTTACGGCATATTCGGCATTGCCCTGTTTGAGAGCTCTCATACCGTCGTACTTCAGTATGTCGAAATTCTTATCATTGGTCTGGTTTTGTGCGGTAGTGTTTCCAGCATTGTCGTCTGTAACACCGAATAATGATTTCAGAAATCCCATATATTTTTTAATGTTTAATTAGCATTGCAAAAGTAATGAAAAACCTGCGAACGGCAAAATTCTGCCGAGGTTTTCTCCTTGTTTACACAACTTTACAGAAGGCTTGTAGGGCCGCTACGTGTAACGGCCGCAATCAACAAAAGCAAACAATAAAACATATCAAGAATGATATTTCCCTCATTATTTGAGGCCGTTACACGTAGCGGCCCTACTGCCTTACCCTAAAAAATCCCCTAAATAATTACGCTGTTCAAGAATATTATTGTACATTTGCACAATAAAAACACCAACGGACATGGAAATATGTGTAGTTTGCGGAGCAAGACCTAACTTCATAAAGGTGGCTCCATTGATAAGGGCTATCGACAAAGCCCGCAACGAGGGCAAAAACGTAGCCTGCAGCCTCGTATATACAGGCAGGGAAAACGACTCAACACTCGAGGACTCGCTCTTCGACGACTTGGAGCTGCGCAAGCCCGATGTATTTTTAGGCGTAGACTGCGAGAACCTCAATGAGCTTACGGGGCAGGTGATGTCGCTCTTTGAGCACTATCTGCAACACCGCAAGACAGATGTCGTGGTTGTGGTCGATGACCTCGCATCTACCATGGCTGCCGCTATCGTGACAAAAAAGCAGGGTATAAGGCTCGCACATATTGCCGCAGGCACACGCTCGTTCGACATAAATATGCCGAAGGAGATAAACCGGCTCGTCATAGACGGGCTGTCGGACATACTGTTTACCGCAGGAATAAGCAACAACTCGATTGCCAACCGTGAAGGTGCCGAGCTGTCAAAAGTATATATGGTCGGAAACACATTGATAGACAACCTCAGATTTATGCACGGCAAATGGGAAGACCCGAGTCCGCTCGAAGGACTGCGCCTGCAGGAGGGTGGATTTTATCTGTTCACGCTAAACCGCAAGGCTCTCATTGCCGATACCGACGGACTGCGTACCATGGTGAATGCCGTGGCCCGGGCTGCAGGCAGTGTCCCTGTGGTAGCTCCATTAAGGGCATCGGCACGAAAAGCGGTAGAACAGGTAATCAGCCCTGAGCTGAAAGGCGCGTTCCACATCGTGGAACCTGTGGGCTATCTGAAATTCGGATGGCTGACGGCACATGCGGCCGGCATTATCACCGACTCTGGAAACGTGGCAGAGGAGGCAACATTCAACGGTGTTCCATGTCTCACACTGAACAACTACACCGAGCATATTGAGACCGTAAAGGTTGGCACCAACGAACTCGTGGGTGAAGATCCTGAGAAAATTACCACGGCTATGGAGGCGATAAAAGAGCACAAATGGAAGAAAGCACAAATTCCTGACCGCTGGGACGGGCGCAGCGCCGAGCGCATCCTGCAAGTACTAAGAGAACAGGTTTTCAACCTGCCTTAGAATATACCGGGAGGGCAGGTTTTTAACCGACCTAAAAAGGCAACCTTGCAAAAGGCTGCCTTTTTATTTACGATATCCTTATATTTTTTATAATATAATGGAAGGGTTAAAAACCGCATATTTTTATAGGGGCAGGTTAAAAACCAGCCCTCCCAGTTGCCTTGTAATACTGCAGGGCTGTTGGCATGTGCTTCTGCAGGGCTGCAATGCGCTTGCTGTCTGAGGGATGGTCGCTGAAGAAATCGTTTTGGCTGCCGCCTGCCGACGACATACGCTGCCAGAAAGGAATGGCCTGCTGCGGGTCGTAGCCTGCCATGGCTGCAAAAACGAGTCCCATATAGTCGGCCTCATACTCGTTGTCGCGTGAATACTTAAGATTACGGAACGAGAAATATTGTCCGGCTACCGAAGAGGCAATGTCGCCTACTCCATTGCCAACCGCCTGGTTGAGCACCGAGCCAAGAATCTGCGTGCCAGTCTGTTGGTTCATCTGCTTGCTTATCTGCTCAGCAGAGTGCTTGGCTACGGCATGCGCAATCTCATGGCCCAGAACTATAGCCAGTCCTGTCTCGTTCTTTGTGTAGGGAAGCAGTCCCTCATAGACAACAATTTTTCCGCCAGGCATACAGAACGCATTTACATTCTTGTCCTGGACAAGCGAGAACTCCCAACTGAAATTGCTGACCTCAGAGGCGAAACCATTGTTGCGCAGATAGCTCTCAACGGCTGTGGCAAGTTTCTTTCCCACCCGCTGCACCATCGCTGTGTTCGCTGTGTTTGTCGATTTTTTAGCCGTCGACATATACTTTGTATACTCCTGACTGCTAAGGCTCAACACCTGCTGGTCTGTGACACGAAGATTGTGTTTTCTGCCTGTCAGTGGAACTGTCTGTGTGGTGCCGCAAGCCGACATCAGAATTGCCGCAACCGTGGCAAGTGCCAAATGTTTAATTGTTTTCATTTTTTTGTTTGTTATATTGTTTTGAATTCTATATTCTAACGCATTCTGACGAGCTGTGAGCCACGAACACCCCGCTGTCCGTCCACTTGCAGGGCGACAATGCCTTTTTCCGCCACAGGCAATTTTACGACTACCTGCTGCGTTCCGCTAACCGTCTGACGGTACAGCAGCTTGCCCGATAGCGAATATGCCGATATTATAGCAGGCTCCGTCAGCGGCTCTGTGAAATCAATGCGCACACGTCCTCCCTCAATAGGCACAACGGCTACGCCACTTGCCACATTATGAGAAATTCCCTCAACAGAGCTTATGCCCAGAATATCGAGCAGACCGGCGTATGCGTTTATTTGTCCGTAGCCATACTGGTTGTTGGGATAAGTCAGAGACTTATCATATCGTGTGCTGGTTCTGGCTATAATGCCGAGCACATCAGATGGTGTGAGGCGGGGATTTGCCTGCAGCCACAAGGCAATGGCTCCTGCTGCCGCCGGCGATGCCATAGAGGTTCCGGCATTAGAGTTCCAAGCGTATGTGCGGCCGTTGAAACCGAAGTGGGCAACATCGCTGCGAATGTCGCCTGCCGTTGGATGGTTTTCGAGATAAAAGCTCGAATACGACGATATGATATTGGTGCCGGGCGCAAGCACATCGGGCTTTATGCGGCCGTCGAAAGTCGGCCCCTCAGACGAGTATGCGCCCCGCTGCCCGTTGGTTCCCATGTCGTAAACCTGCTCCTCTCCAAGATAGTTTACAAAACTTGTGCGATAGCTCGATGAGCCTACACAGATGACGTTTGGTGCCGATGACGGCGAGTTTATGGTATGCGAGCAATCCATGTCGCAAAGCTCAGGGTTTCGGGAGCTTGTGAGCAAATAGCCTGAGTTGCGGAACATTTCGGCATCGGCATCGGCCCCCACAATCTCTACCGAGGCCTCGCCCAACGAGCCGAAACGCCCGAGAATGCGGAACTGCACATCGAAAACCTGACGTGAGGGGTCATAGCAGTTGCCGTAGCCCACAGCCGTAATGTACAAATCCTTACCGTTCACCGTCACGGTGTCTACGAGCATGGAGTCGGCGGCATGCAGAATTCTCGATGTAGAGACAACGACTGTGTCGTTACGGTCATCGGTATAAAACACCATACGCAAATCAGCATCGCCAAGGCTGTTGAGCGTAAAGCTGACACGGTCGCCAGAAGTGTAGACAAAACAGCCCGCCGACGCTTTGCCCTTGGGTTTCTGAATATATGTGGGCGTCATTCCATCATTGCCCGCCGACGACACAATGATGCGTCCCGGCCCCATAAGGCTGTCGAGCATGGCGTAATAAAGCTGGTCGTCGCCACGGAAATCCTGTGGGGAACCCTCGCTGAACGATATCACACACGGCATGCCAAGACTGTCGGCAGTATCGAAAATATACTTAAATCCCAAAGCATCGGTGGCGTAGGTAAATTTATAATAGTCGGCTGTATCGATGAGCGCCACATTGTCTGTTGTAGCATTTGCCACTATGCAGATGTCGCTCTCGTAAGCCATGCCACGGTATGGACTGCCGTAGCCAGAGCCGGCAAGAATGCCAAGGGTATGGGTGCCGTGCGTCTGGTCAAGACCGTCGTGCGAATGCCCGTAGGCAAGCAGCGACTCTGCACCATGATAGCTGTTGCCGACATAATGCGGTGAGCCAACGGTATCTGTCGACAATTGATCCCACAGGCTGCGTATGCGGTATCGGGTAGCTGTAGAATCATAGAAATTCGGATGCGTAAGGTCGAAACCAATATCCATAACTCCAACCATAACTCCCCTGCCCGTAAAAGCCTGCGGCAGACTTTGTCCCTGATAGGCGGGAATGGCTCCAAGATACCCGGGCGTTATGTCCATGTGCAGACGGTTTCCTCTCCCCGACTCTATCCTTTTTACTTTAGGATTAAGCGAAAGAGACGCAAGACTAGAAACGGGAATCGAGACTATATAGAGGTCACCACGGCGAAGAAGCACCTCGCAGCCATTGGCACGGAAAACCGGGTCGGCATCGCCATAGGCACGTACAAAGGCTGTCATCAAAGGCGAATGTCTCAAATCTCCTTCCGCCGCTAATCTTTTGCCATGGCTTTTGGCAACATGATTTGCAGCGACCTCACGCACCCACGCCGACATTTTGCCGTATGCCGCTTTCTGAGCCAACAGTGGCAACGAGAACGCCCCAAAAAGGAATATTAATATGTTTCGTCTCAATTTGTTAATTCTTTTTATATAATACACCTATACGGATGCAAATTTACAATATTCAATCGATTGACACAAGCAAATGCAGCACTTTTTACAGCTTAAAAAGAAAACCTTGGGAAATATTGCAGACACAAAAAGCCTCCATGCCACAAATGGCACGGAGGCTTAATATTTTTGTTTCCTCAAAACAGACATTTCTGCGGAAACTATCTCTCTCTCTCAATTTTTTACTATTTTTTCAAACCACGGTTTCTAAGAGTTACATCCATGAGGGTGACATACTTCTCAAACTGCTTGTCATTGAGCACATACGACATGCAGGTGAGATTTTCGCTCAACGCTGCCTTTACCTTCTCATTCTTCTCATTTTCAGGAGCATCCGATGCATCGAGCATCTCAGAGCAGAAAGACTTGTACAAATCTCCAACCCACTCCATCTGGTCAAGATTAAGACCCAATGTCACGGCAAGTCTGCGAATGTTAACACTCATGTCGTAAACATTATTGATTTTTGCAGCTTTAACATTCTCGCTGTCGGCAAAAGCCATTGTCATACTCATCACTGCTGCAAGTGTCATCATAATCTTTTTCATAATTTCAATCTATTTACGTTAAACTTAAGGGCCTATATGTTATCCTAATTTTAGCCCCGTTACCCTGCGGGCATCCGCTGATGCCCATACTCTTTTGTTTTCTGGGTGCAAAGTTATGACATCCGCACATTTGCGGCAAGCAAATCGAAAGAAAAATGAGACTTATTGTGCTCTTTTTTGACTCAAATCAACATTTTACGATATTCGTTTTAATAAAATTCTCACGCTCAAGAATACAAATACATTTGCATTCTCTTCGCTTAATCGAATTTTTGCACTATCTTTAAATAAGACAGGCTGCACTCAGAAATGAAAAACAAAACTTCGTATTTGTTTTGTCATTCCATTCGTTTGCACTATCTTTGCAGAAGATTATAGAACAATGAAAGAATTTGTAATATCAGAAGCTAAAGCCGAAACTGCTATACTTGTGGGACTGATAACCAAGGAGCAGGACGAGGCGAAAACTAAGGAATATCTCGACGAGCTGGAATTTCTCGCAGACACAGCAGGTGCCGTTACCGTAAAAAGATTCACTCAGAAAGTGACAGCCCCAAGTCAGGTGTCATACGTGGGTAAAGGAAAACTACAGGAAATAAAGGAATTTATAAAAAACGAGGAAGACTGCGAGCGGGAAATCGGTATGGTAATCTTTGACGACGAGCTGTCGGCAAAGCAGATGAGAAACATTGAGACCGAGCTTGGAGTGAAAATTCTGGACCGCACATCGCTCATTCTCGACATTTTTGCAATGAGGGCACAGACAGCAAATGCCAAAACTCAAGTGGAGCTGGCGCAATACCGCTATATGCTGCCACGACTGCAACGCCTGTGGACACACCTTGAGCGACAAGGAGGCGGATCTGGCTCGGGTGGCGGAAAAGGAAGCGTAGGATTGCGCGGTCCTGGTGAGACACAGCTCGAAATGGACCGCCGTATAATTCTGCAACGCATAACATTACTTAAGCAACGCCTTGCTGATATAGAAAAGCAGACTGCCACGCAGCGCAAGAACCGCGGCCGCATGATTCGTGTGGCACTCGTCGGCTATACCAACGTGGGCAAGTCCACCATAATGAACATGCTTGCCAAGAGCGAGGTGTTCGCAGAGAACAAACTCTTTGCCACACTTGACACCACAGTGCGAAAAGTTGTTGTCGACAACTTGCCCTTCCTGCTTGCTGACACCGTCGGCTTCATCCGTAAACTGCCCACCGACCTTGTAGACTCATTTAAGTCAACTCTCGACGAGGTGCGTGAGGCCGATTTGCTGTTCCATGTTGTCGACATCTCGCATCCCGACTTCGAGGAACAGATTAGCGTTGTGGAGAACACATTGAAAGACCTCGGATGCGCAGACAAGCCAATGGTGATGGTTTTCAACAAGATCGACAACTACAGCTGGACTGAGAAAGAGGCCGATGACCTTACACCGCCCACAAAAGAGAACATATCGCTCACTGAGCTACAGAAAACATGGATGGCAAAGCTCAACGAGAATTGCCTGTTTATATCTGCCAAAGAGAAAATTAATATAGAGGAACTTCGCAACACCTTATATACGAAGGTTCGCGAGCTACATGTACAGAAATATCCGTATAACGACTTTTTATACCCTATGGAATAATGGAAAACTACAGAAATCTTACAGACAGGGAAATTGACATCCTCGAATCCAACAACTGTTGGGCTGAGGACTGGACGGCAGTAATGGTTGCCGAGGACTTTAAACCAAACTTCATGCACCGCGTGATGTTGTATGGAGATATTAGAATTGGAAACTTCGAGAAGAATGTCGAAGTGAGCAAAGGCTTCGTAAAGCACTCCGGCATCAACGATGCCACACTACGCAATGTGGTGATTGGCGACAATTGCCTGATAGAGAAAATAGGCAACTACATCAACAACTACGAGATTGGCGACGACTGCCATATTGCCAACGTATCGACAATAGAGACCACAGAGGGCGCCACCTACGGCGAGGGAAACTTAATTTCCGTACTAAATGAGGTCGGCGACGGAAATGTAGTGTTGTTCAGTGACCTTAACAGCCAGTTCGCCGCATTTATGGTAAAGCACTTTGCCAACAAAGAACTGAAAGATGTCATAAGAAAACTCATACGTGAGCAGATTAATTCCAACATACGCGAGCGTGGCTGCATAGGCGACAGAGTAAAAATTGTAAACACCAAGGAGATTACAAACACTGTTATATACGAAGACTGCGAGATAGACGGAGCCTCAAGGCTCAGCGACTGCACAATACTAAGCTCACCAAATGCGACGGTATATATAGGCACAGGCGCAATATGCGAGAATTCAATAATATCCAACGGCTCAAGCATCATCAACAGCGTAAAGATACAGGACTGCTTTGTGGGCGAGGCATGCCATCTGAGCAACGGTTTCACAGCTTCGGCATCGCTGTTTTTCGCAAACTCGTACATGAGCAACGGCGAGGCATGCGCCGCATTCTGCGGACCGTTCACGGCCAGCCACCACAAAAGCTCATTGCTAATCGGCGGCATGTTCTCGTTCTACAACGCCGGCTCGGCGACAAACTTCTCAAACCATGCCTACAAAATGGGGCCTATGCACTGGGGAACATTGGAAAGAGGAACGAAAACCGCCAGCGGCGCATATCTGCTCATGCCGGCTACCATCGGAACATTCTCTGTTTGTATGGGAAAACTGATGCACCACCCAAATACCCGCAACTTGCCATTCTCTTATCTCATTGCCGGCGGCGACACCATGTATCTTGCACCGGGAAGAAATATAACGACTGTTGGCCTATATCGTGATGTCCACAAATGGCCGAAACGCGACATAAGACCCATTGGCTCGCAGAAGAGCATAGTAAACTTCGACTGGCTGTCGCCTTTCTCCGTAGGCGAGATACTGAAAGGAAAGGAAATTCTCGAGAACCTGCGAAATGCATCTGGCGACAACGTGTCAACATACAACTATCATGAGTATGTAATCAGCGCAACCTCACTCCGCAAAGGCATAAAATACTACGACATAGCATTGCGCATATACATGGGTGCCGTACTCAAGAGAGTTCTCAAACGTGACCCAATGCTCAACCCTCCGACAACAGAAATAGGACTCGGCGACTGGAACGACCTGTCAGGACTGTTGCTTCCCGCATCTGAGGAAGACCGCCTGAAAGACGACATTCTCAACGGCACATTGCCAGACATTCAGGCAGTGATAGAGCGTTTCCGTGAGATAAACGACCACTACCGTGAATATCAGTGGGCTTGGACATACAGAATGATTCTTGACTACTATCATCTTGACGAAATCACGCTCGAGGATGCCAAGCGCATACATACCGACTACATCACGGCCCGCCGCTCATGGATTGCTGAAATCAGAAAAGACGCAGAGAAGGAATATGCCATGGGCGATGTTGAGGAGGACGTGTTCAGAAACTTCTGCGACAGCCTTGACCACGAGGTCGACTATGAGAATTAAGACTTTGAGCCTTTATTCAACTGCTCAAATCCACAAACAATTTATGCATAAAAAAGTGCCTTCGACAATTATGTCAGGCACTTTTTTCTTCTCCTATATTTCCTCCATCCTCATCAGTTCCCAACCAGAGAACTGCATTATGATTTTATGCAGATGAGTGCCTTGGCGCAACGCCTCAACACGCGGAGCTACGGCATATCGGCGTATCTGCTCAACAGCCTCAGACCATTGCTCCGCCGCTTTCTCCTCATTATATTCTTTCTTTGGCAGCATCTTCAGCTCAAGTATGTAGCTGTGTTTAGTCTCATAATGAGTAAGGTCTGGCAAGAGGAAGAAGTCGCAATAGCCATGGTTCAGCTCCAGCTCTGGTGCAGTGTAGTAATAGTTGGACAGATTGAGATATGCCATAAAAAATCCTTGTAGATTACGCTCACCCTCTATAGTGTCACGAATAGACGACACCGCGGCATACTCCTTTGCCATAAGCTCAAGCGCAGGGCGCCAGATGCCGTCGTATGCCATATCGGTAAACATGTCTCTCAAGTCATTTGTGCTGAACAAGCGTATTTCCTGATATTGTTCCAGCAAATATTTGTAATATTGTTTCCTTACATTATTATTAGGGATGCCAAGCACCAGCTGGTCACCTCTCATGCCCTTTATGGTAAGCATGCCATAATAGAAAAGCATACTCGGGAACACATCCTGATCTGCCAATTCCGTAGCAGAAAACGAATCCCTCACATTTGCCACAATCTCACCGTCCTCAGCTATCTTGCACAACAGTCCCTTACGGTCTCCATCAAGCTTGTCGAGATTGAGAATCATCTTCATTTTCCTATAATCTGTCCTTGTGTTAGGATCTATCATCTGCCTCGGCGGGCAGCCATATTCCATGTAATTACGCAGGTAATATAGCACCATATCTGTGTTGAACATTCGGATATCTTTCTTCAAACATTCCTCAGCAAAACAATAGTTATCGTACCACGGCTTCATGTCTTCTATTATCTTTTCCACATCACTGTCAGCAGGAATTTGTCCGACCTCTTTGTAATACGTGAACAGTTCACGCACATCTTGTGTTGAGAAACCGAGCATTTCGTTGAAGTCAGGTTTTGTCGATATATTCCATCCTATATTGAACCCGCTTGTGGCATCGTCAACAGTTACAGGGCTGACTCCTGTCATAAAAATACGCTCAAAATTGCCCTTGAACTTCTTGAACACATCACGGAAGAAGCCGTCGGCATGTGTAATTGCACTATATACCTCCTCGCCTTCCACACTTAGTATTGTGTTTGTAAAATTGTCATACTCGTCTATGATAAGGAAAAGATGATAACCGAGTTCCTTAGCCTGATTGAACAATATCGCCATCTTACCCGTAGCGGACTGTGTCTGAAAAAATTCCGTTTTTATTTCTTCTGGATAATACTTATCATAAGAATACATAAATCCATTCAGCATTATCCCGCAATACTCATAAAAATTATCTTTTATCTCGTCGATGCTTCCTCCCACCTGCGAGAAGTCGAGATGCAACACTTGGTATGCGCCCTGCAAAGGAGTCGGATTCTTGCCTATCCACAGATTGCCGAAAAGTTTTTGGAATTCATCCTTCTTGTTACAATCATAATAAGCCTTCATCATGCTTACAAGCAGACTCTTGCCAAAACGCCGTGGACGTATAAAGAATAGAGTATCGGGCTGTGCCTCAAGTTTGGGCAAGTACATGGTCTTGTCCACATAATACTGGTTTCTTCTTATTATATCTTCGAAATTCGACACGCCGTAAGGCACTCTTTTTACGTTTTCCATAATTCTTGTTGTATTTGACAGAATGTTCTTCGCTTATGCAAAGATAATGCAAATGAGTGCAAAAGAGAACTTGTTCTCATTTTGCCGAATGTGGCTTATCTTATGCAAAGATAATGCAAAGATAAGACAAAAAAACGAGAATAACAGAAAAAGGGAATATTTTCTTTTTTTTATGTGATGAGAATGGTGATATTTAGAATAAAAATTATATCTTTGCATAAGATAAGCTGCATTCGGCAAAATGAGAACAAGTTCTCTTTTGCACTCATTTGCACTATCTTTGCAAACACGGGACAGACATCAGAACGAAACCTAAAAATTAATAATTACCAAATAATAAATAATAAAATGGCAACAACACCAGAATTCAAGTATGCGCCCATGTTTCAAATGGGCAAGGACGATACAGAGTACCGTCTGCTTTCAAAAGAGGGAGTCAGCACTACCGACTTCGAAGGTCACGAAATACTGAAAGTAAGCAAGGAGGCTCTCACCCTGCTCGCACAGCAGGCTTTCCACGACTGCGAGTTTATGCTGCGCCGCGCACACAACGAGCAGGTGGCGGCAATTCTGAAAGACCCAGAGGTAAGCGAGAACGACAAATACGTCGCACTGCAATTCCTTCGCAATGCCGAGACTGCGGCCAAAGGCATTCTGCCCTTCTGCCAGGACACGGGTACGGCCATTATACACGGTGAGAAGGGCCAGCAGGTGTGGACAGGTTTCGAAGATGAGGAGGCGCTGTCGCTTGGTGTCTACAACACCTACACACAGGACAATCTGCGCTACTCACAGAATGCTCCGCTCAACATGTACGACGAGGTGAACACACGCTGCAACCTTCCCGCACAGATAGACATTGAGGCTGTTGAGGGTGCCGAGTACCGCTTCATCATGGTTGCCAAGGGTGGCGGCTCTGCCAACAAGACATACTTCTACCCAATGACAAAGGCGACAATCCAGAACGAAGGCACTCTGCTTCCCTTCCTCGTTGAGAAGATGAAAAGCCTCGGAACAGCCGCTTGTCCTCCTTATCACATTGCTTTCGTAATTGGCGGCACATCTGCAGAGAAAAACCTGCTCACAGTGAAGCTCGCCTCTATTAAATACTACGACAATCTGCCTACAACAGGCGACGAGACAGGACGCGCGTTCCGTGACACAGACCTTGAGGAGAAACTCCTTAAAGAAGCGCACAAAATTGGCCTTGGAGCACAGTTTGGCGGCAAGGCACTGGCTCACGATATCCGTGTAATCCGTCTGCCCCGCCACGGCGCATCTTGCCCTATCGGTATGGGCGTAAGCTGTTCTGCCGACCGCAACATCAAGGGTAAGATTAACAAGGACGGTATCTGGCTCGAGAAGATGGACTCAAATCCTACAGAGCTTATTCCTGAGGAACTTCGCAATCCGGGCGAGGGCACCACAGGTATCGTAATTGACCTCGACAAGGGTATCGACGCGGTACGTGCCGAGCTTTCTAAATATCCTGTCAGCACACGTGTAAACTTGAAAGGAACCATCATCGTAGCCCGCGACATTGCACACGCCAAGCTGAAAGCACGTCTCGACGCTGGCGAGGAAATGCCCGACTACTTCAAGAACCACCCAATTCTCTATGCGGGACCAGCAAAAACCCCGGAAGGATATCCATGCGGCTCTATGGGGCCGACAACAGCCAACCGTATGGACCCATACGTAGACGAGTTCCAAGACCATGGAGCAAGCCTCGTGATGATAGCAAAGGGCAACCGCAGCGACATTGTCACACAGGCATGCCAGAAACATGGCGGTTTCTATCTCGGCACCATCGGCGGTGTTGCCGCCGTATTGTCGCAGAGTTCTATTAAGAGCATCGAGTGTGTTGAATATCCAGAATTGGGAATGGAGGCCATCTGGAAGATTGAGGTTGAGGACTTCCCAGCCTTCATCCTCGTCGATGACAAGGGCAACGACTTCTTCAAACAGCTGAAGCCGTGGACACCCTGCGGTAAATAAAAGATAATCACGAATTACGAATTTTGAATTATAAATTATTCTCGCTTCGCTGCGATTATGAATTAATAATTTAGAATTCGTAATTCATAATTATTAATCGGCTTTGCCGACAACTCGTAATTCAAAATTTGTAATTTATCCTATGAAAAATCAATTTCTAACTACAGCCGCAATATTTTGCGGCTTCGGTCTGTGTCTGTCATGTGCGCCTAAAGCGGCAGAACCACAGTCTGCAACCGTACAAATGACGAAGGACAGCATTGTCGTGAACGATGAGGTCGGCGACATTGCACTGACCATAGAGCATCCCGCAGACACAACCTCTGCGCTTTCACAAACCTTCATGGAATATGTAAGCGAGACTCTCGGTGGAACATATACAGGCAAATACACCTCGCCAAAGGCTCTCATCGCATTCTATCATTCCGGAACTTACAAGGATATGAAGAAAGAATACGAAGAGCTGAAAAACGTAAGAGAAGAAGGTATAAAGCTTGTATGGAACGACAACTTCTGCAAAATGGCAGAGACCGGCAAATACATAACATTCTATCACAAGAGCGAGAACTATTTGGGCGGAGCTCACGGCATGCACACTTTCTTTGGTGTCACCATACGCAAGAGCGACAACCGCCGTATGGGTTGGGAAATTCTCCGCAGCCAATACAACGAGGAGCTTCAGAAAGCCATGCGGCAAGGGCTTAAGGACTTCTTCGAGGTAAAAACCGACGAGGAGCTGAAGACAATGTTCTTCAAAGAAGAATATGCCTACAACCTGCCGATGCCCCAATGCCCCCCGCTCTTCACCGACAAGGGCATAATGTTTGTATACAATCCGTACGAGATAGCTCCCTACGCCGCCGGCATGCCGACATTCACTATTCCTTACGACAAGCTAAAGAACTTATTGACTGTCACCGCACAGAGACTTGCCGAATAACCGCCTACCACAAACAGCCTCCCCCCTCCAAAAAGAGTGTGGGGGGGGGAGGCTGTTTTTTTATATTTTTCTTGCCTGTTTCACTAAATCTTTTTACCTTTGCAGCGGTTTCCAAAATGGAAGCTAAGGGGTGCTGTGCTTTTTGGCACGGCTGAGATTATACCCACTGAACCTGATACGGGTAATGCCGGCGCAGGGAAAGGTAAACCCTTTTTGTTTTATTTTTTTTAATAATAAAGGTATACATGAAAAGAAATGTATTCTTTGCTGCCGCACTTGCTTGTGTGGCAAATCTTCATGCAGCCGAGCCTATAGACACTTTGAAGGCTTACACGCTGCAGGATGTTCAGGTAACATCAACACGTGCCGGCAAGCGCACGCCAATGGCTTTCAGCAACATCAGCAAAGCCGAAATCTCGAAGGTCAACTTCGGACAGGATGTCCCCTACCTTCTGTCGCTCACTCCGTCTGTGACAACCACAAGCGACGCAGGCAACGGCATCGGCTACACCACCATCCGTGTGCGTGGCGTTGACCCCTCACGCATCAACATCACGGCCAACGGCATTCCTATGAACGACGCAGAGAGCAGCTCGCTGTTCTGGGTAAACTTCGGCGACTTCGCATCAAGCGCACAAAGCATACAGATACAGCGTGGCGTGGGAACATCTACCAACGGAGCCGGAGCCTTTGGAGCAACAGTGAACATGCAGACCGAGAACGTGGGCATGAAGCCATTCGTAGGCATGGACTTCTCTGGCGGCAGCTACTACTCACACAAAGAGACCGTACGTTTCGGCGCAGGACTCATCAACGGTCACTGGGGCGTACAGGGCCGTTTGTCGAACATCGGCAGCAAGGGATACATAGACCGCGCATCGACAAAGCTCAACAGCTATTTCCTGCAGGCAGGCTATTTCAGCGACAACACCGTTGTGAAGCTCATTACTTTCAACGGCAACGAAGAGACTTACCATGCATGGAACTACACCTCAAAATATGAGCAGGCACAATACGGCCGCCGTTACAACTCGTGTGGCGAATACTCTGCCAACGGCAAGACTCTGTATTACGACGACCAGACCGACAACTACCACTCGCAGAACTATCAGCTCATCTGGAACCAGAGACTGAGCATGCCGTGGAACCTTAACGTGGCACTGCACTACACACGCGGCGACGGGTACTACGAGGAGTACAAGGCGAACAAAGACCTTCAGGAATACGGTCTCTCGACATCGAAGTTCAAGACCGACCTCATACGCCGTAAGCAGATGGGCAACGATTTCTACGGAGCCATAGCGTCGCTAAACTACGACAACCACCGCAACCTCACCATGAACTTTGGCGGAGGCTGGAACAAATACGACGGCGACCACTACGGCAACGTGCTGTGGGTAAAAGAGAACGCCGACGTGGAGCTTACCCCTGGCTTCGAGTTCTACCGCAACAATGCCCGCAAGACCGACCTCAACATCTACGGCAAGGCAAGCTACGAGTTCATGAAAGGACTCAGCGCATTCGTTGACCTGCAATACCGCAACGTAGGCATAGAGATGCAAGACCCCTCGTCTTACTATCTCGGCAAGCCCAACACCGACTACATCATCGACGAGTCGTTCAACTTCTTCAACCCCAAATTCGGACTCAACTACGACATCGACGCCAACAACAAGGTGTATGCGTCGTATGCAATATCGCACAAAGAGCCGGTGCGCAACAACTACGAGAACGACTTTGCCGCAGGCAAGAAGATGCCACGTGCCGAGCGTCTCAACGACCTTGAGCTTGGCTACAAATACCTCGGCAGCCGTTTCTCGGCAGGCGTAAACCTCTACTACATGAACTACAAAGACCAGTTTGTGCTCACAGGCGAGATCGACAACATCGGCGAGGCTGTAACCCGAAATCTTGACAGCAGCTACCGTGTAGGCGTTGAGCTTGAGGCCGCATGGAAGCCCGTTGACTGGTTCAGATGGGACGTAAACGCCACATGGTCGAGAAACCGTGTGAAAGACATAGCCGTGACACTTGAGGACGGCGAGACCACCTACACCATAGACGGCGAGACACCGCTGAGCTTCTCGCCTGACTGGATATTCAACAACATCCTCACCTTCAGCTACGCAGGTTTCAAGGCTACCGTACAGAGCCAGTACATCAGCGAGCAATACCTCACAAACACAGGCTTCAAGACCATGATGTGCAACGACCAGTGGAACGACAACTACGAACCCGTAGGCAACACTACTTACGAGACCCTGATGCTCAAAGACCACTTCACAACGAACATCGACCTCTCATACAACTTCTCACTGAAGAGGCTCGGCCTGAAAGACGCAACCATAGGCGTCACCCTATACAACGTCTTCGATGCCAAGTTCGACAACAACGGCTGGGCAGCTCCGCAATACCGCTTAGAGAACAACAAGCTCACAGCAGTAAACACATGGGGACCACGTGACAAGGATGCCGTAGGATTCGCACCATCGGCGCCATTCAACTGCATGGCACACCTGTCGCTGAACTTCTAAATTATGGACTACCTGTCAGAACATTGGTTAGACATACTTACAACGGTACTCGGGCTGGTTTACATCCTGCTCGAGTACCGTGCCAGTATATGGCTCTGGCTTGTTGGCGTAGTAATGCCGGCACTCGACATCTGGCTCTATTGGAGCCACGGACTATATGGCGATGCGGGCATGGCAGCCTACTACACCCTTGCCGCCATCTACGGATTGTGGCGTTGGACAAGCCCCCCCCCCCCCCGGAGGGGGGATAGCGAACCTCGAGCACAAACAAGCGATACCACCCACCGGGGGGCAGAGGGGCTTTCCCGCATGCCACGCCGCCTCTACCTGCCCGCCGCAATTTTCCTCTTCGCAGCCTGGGGAGCCACCTACTATGTATTGTCTGCCTACACCGACTCCACCGTCCCACTGCTCGATGCCTTTACCAACGCCATGAGTTTCGTTGGCCTTTGGGCACTGGCACGCAAATACATTGAGCAGTGGATATTCTGGATAGTCGTAGATGCCATCTGCTGCTATCTCTATATCGTCAAGGGCATACCCTTCAAAGCCGCCCTATATGGTCTTTATGTGGTAATAGCCGTTGCAGGTTACTTCAAGTGGAAAAATATTATGAATAATGAACAATAAAGAATTCGACGCTGTAATCTTGGCAGATGGTGACTATCCAACCCATCCCATACCTCTTTCCGTTCTCGCCTCTTCTGCCCCGCTCGTATGCTGCGACGGAGCCGCAATGAAGGCATTAGAGAACGGTCTTTCACCCATGGCCGTTGTAGGCGACGGCGACTCGCTGCCCCGAGACATGAGGGAGAGACTCGGCGACAAGCTCCACATCGTCAATGAGCAAGACTACAACGACCTGACCAAAGCCACACGCTTCGCTGTAGCAAAAATGAGTAAAGCAATATCCCCCGCCGGGGGGCAGGGGAGCATCCTTTCCATAGCCTACATCGGAGCCACCGGCCGGCGGGAGGACCACACACTTGCAAACATATTCCTCATGCCATTCTTCCTTGAGGAACTGGGCATAAATCCCACCATCATCACCGACAACGGCTACTTCTCCGTAGCCCGCGGCACAGAAACTTTCAGCACATTCCCACGTCAGCAAGTCAGCATCTTCAACATATCGTGCAGCCGTATCTCAGGCTCAGGACTGAAATGGCAGACTTACGCCTACAACGCCTTATGGCAGGGCACCCTGAACGAGGCCACAGGCTCAGCCGTAACCATCGATGCCGACGGCACATACATCATTTTCCGCACATTCGACAGGAAAATATCCGAATTAGAAGGCTGTAGGGACGCTACGTGTAGCGGCCGCAAGCAATAATTGGCCTATACACGATTACATTTTCCAATTGCGACCGTTACACGTAGCGACCCTACAGCCTTTACTATAATTGGAGATGAACACTGAAAAAATGCATAAAAAATAAACAAAACAAGGCTTACAACTGCGATTTGTATTTTTTAACAAAAAAAATTAAATCTCTTTCTTTATATAAGATACTGTTTACTAACAAAAGACTGCATAGCCATCATATTTTTTGAAAACTATAAAAATCACAAGTGAGCACCTCTTTGATTTTGTAAGATATTTCCAGCAACTAAACATGGCAAGTAACGGCAACCGGATATAACTGGAGACTGGATTTTGCCTTGACTTTACAACTGTGCGTTTCGTGTCGGAAAGTTGAAGGAAGAACGCACTACACATTTTATACAAAAAGTTACTCCCTAAGCAGAAAATAGGCTGTAAAACCGTGTCGTTTCTGACAAAATGTCAAACACAGGGGGGGGGCAACAAGAGGGGGCAACAAGAGTAGTTTTTCTTTCAATTGTTTGATCTTTTAGAATATAATGCCTATCTTTGCACCGACAAATCCCGCTCGCTTTCCATCAGAACAGCGTACCCGGCGGGACATCTATAAATTGTAGGTATATGAAAGTAATAAAGAACAAGACCATAGATTTCGCAACCGCAGTTCAGGCTCCCGTCTTTAATGGAAACAGAGCTGCACGGACAGGTTATGTCCGTTTGGTTCGCTTTATCACTGACGAGCCTGCTCCTCAACAAACTTCATATACAGGAAAAATTGAGTTGAGATAGAAATGGCTGTATATACAAAAGAATACGAATCCCAGCCAGAGGCTATTCTTACAAAC